>Ga0081455_10000616_pt1 | contig 46154 bp, 37 predicted proteins | sample TabmetS3T2R1_FD_70207 | JGI IMG/M metagenome (GOLD analysis project Ga0081455, IMG submission 70207) | Tabebuia heterophylla rhizosphere microbial communities from the University of Puerto Rico - S3T2R1 | ecosystem: Host-associated > Plants > Roots > Rhizosphere ...
GGCGCATCGGCTTCACCGAAGTCGATCCAACCGACACCTGGGTCCGGGTCGGCGATCTCAGCCCCGAGCGGCTCTCGGAGTTCAAGAGTGTGCTGAGCGACGTCGGCTTGACCGTTCCCGCGATCTCGACCTCGCGCCGCAGCGTGATGGATCCCGAGCATGGCGAAGAGTACCTCGCCTACAGTCACCGACTGCTGGACAAGGCCGCGGAGCTGGGCGTGCCGATGGTGAGCTTCGGGTTTTTCCAAGCGTTCACCCCCGAACAGGAGAAGGCCTTGTGGTTCTGGCTGGCCGAGGGCTGGCACGACGACGAGTCACCGGAGGCCCGGAGCCGCGCGGCCTCGTTGATCAGGGAGCTGGCAGAGCACGCGCAGAGCAACGGTCAGCAGATCACTCTCGAGATGTATGAAGATACTTACGTCGGTACCGCCGACGGTGCGGTCGCATTCCTGGAGGAGGTCGGCCACGAGTCATGCGGCCTGAACCCCGACATCGGCAACTTCGTCCGGCTGCACCGTCCGCTGGAGCCCGTTCCGGAGATGCTCGACAAGCTGCTACCCCACACCAACTACTGGCACGTCAAGAACTATCTACGTGACGAGGATCCGGAGACCGGCCAAGTGATGACGTTCCCGGTGCCGATGGAGTTCGGCTTGATCAACTACCGGGCCGCCATCAGCCAAGCTCTTGATCTCGGCTTCCGCGGTGCCTTCCTGTGCGAACACTACGGAAGCGACGCGATCACCGTGATCGGCAAGAACTGCGCCTACATTCGCGACATCCTCGCGACATTGATCGACTGAACGACGGACAAGGAGAAGGAGCACCAATGACCTCCGCACCAGCTGCCGCAACCTCCACTACCTCATCACGGTTGCCCGAGCTTCGTACCGCCGTTGTCACCGGGGCGGGCGGTCCGGCGGGCATCGGGCGAGTCACCGCGCGGATGCTGGCTGAGAACGGCTGGCACGTCGCGCTTGTCGACATCAACGCCGAAGGGCTGGCCGGCGTGGAGAAGGAGCTACGCGAGGCGGGCCATGAGAATCTGCTCGCGGTACCGACCGACATCGCCTCAGAGTCGTCGGTGGCCGAGACGTACCAGCAGATCGATGCCGAGCTCCCCCCGGTGGTCGGTCTGGTCAATCTGGCCGGCATCGCCTGTCCGGTTCCGCTCCATGAGTGCAGCGTGGCCGAGTTCGAGCGAGTGATGGCGGTGAATGTCACAGGTTCGTTCTTGATGCTCAAGGCGGCCGCTGCGCGGATGATTCCGCAGGGCGTCGGCAGGATCGTCAACACGTCATCGATCACCGCCTTCGACGGCGGCGGCACATTCTCCAAGGGCGTCTACGCCACCGCCAAGGCGGCGGTGATCGGCATGTGCAAGGGCGGGGCGCGTGAGCTCGGTCCGTACGGGATCAGCGTGAACGTTATTGCGCCTGGGCCGATCGACACCGAGATCATGGGTGGCCGGCTCACCGATGAGAGGAAGGTCTCGATGTCGGCCGGCATCCCCCTAGGCCGGGTTGGCCAGCCTGAGGAAATCGCTGCCACGGTTGCATTCCTGCTTTCCGAAGGTGGCGGCTACATCAACGGAGCAACCATTCAGATCGATGGCGGCAAGCACATGCATTGAACACTTGCGCCCTGAGCATGACAAAGGTGCGCTTCGACCAGCTCAGCGCACAAATCCACGAGCAAGGAGGCATCCAATGGCTGACAGCACCATCACAGATCCCCGGCAGCGCCACGACCTGACTGAGGCGGCGAACAAGAAGGTCTTCCGACGGCTGATCCCCTTCCTGTTATTGATGTATGTGATCGCGTTCCTGGATCGCAGCAATGTCTCGTTCGCTCAACAGGAGTTTGAAGCCGACTTCGGCATCAGCGCGGCCTCATACGCGTTCGGCGCTGGACTTTTCTTTGTCGGTTACGCGATCTTCGAAGTGCCGAGCAATCTTTTGTTGCACCGGGTCGGAGCGAAGTGGTGGCTGTCTCGGATCATGGTGACCTGGGGCATCGTCGCCGCCGCCTTCATGTTCATCCAGGGGCCGATCAGCTTCTACATCCTGCGTTTCCTGCTCGGTGTCATGGAAGCCGGTTTCTTCCCCGGCGTCATCTTGTTCCTCACTTATTGGGTTCCGGCCCGGCACCTTAGCCGCGCCCGCGGCTACTTCTATATGGGCATCGCGCTGGCGGGCATTCTCGGTAATCCGCTTTCTGGCAGTCTGCTGGAGCTCAACGGCGTCTTCGGGCTGCGCGGCATCCAGTGGATGTTCATGGTGGAAGGCCTGATCGCGGTGGCCGTCGGAATCTGGGCCTACTTCTACCTGACAGACAAGCCCGAGGATGCGAAGTGGTTACCCGACGATGAGCGGGAGGCGCTGGTGGAGACGATCGACGCCGAGGACAACGCCAAGGAGGAAGGCCACGGGCCGAAGAAGGTAGTGGCCGCCCTGGCCAACTGGCGAGTGTGGTACTTCGCGCTGATCTATTTCTGCCTCCAGATCGCGGTCTACGGCGTCACGTTCTTCCTGCCCACCCAGGTGACCGCCATCACCGGCCAGAAGCTCGGCTTCCAGTCTTCGCTTGTAACCGCCATCCCGTGGGTCTTCGCACTGATTGGTCTGCTGATCTTCCCGGGTCTGGCCGACCGCACCCGCAAACACCGGTTGATCGGCACGCTGCTCCTGCTGGGCACCGCGTTCGGCATCATCATCTCCGGTGCGCTGAGCAATAACCCCGTGCTCGCGATCGCCGGCCTTTGCCTGGCCGCGATGGGATTCGTCGCCATGTCCCCAATCTTCTGGACGCTACCCACGGAGTACATGACTGGATACGCGGCCGCCGCCGGTATCGGATTGATCAACTCTCTGGGCAACCTTGGCGGATTCCTGGCGCCGATTCAGCGCGACTACTTCAAGGAAACGATGGGCGGGAACGCGGGCCTGTACTCCCTGTCCGTCGGGGCCGTCCTTGCCGCCGTGCTGTTTGCCTCGACCGCGTTGTTCAAGAAGGCCAACGAGGTCGAGGCTGGTCACCTGGACGAGGTCGACGCCCACTACGTGTCCCACGAGCAGGCTCAGCTGGCGCGGGGGGTTCACAGGACTCCCAGGTAAAGCCATGAGAGCGCTGGTATTGCGCGATTACTACGACATCGCGGTCGAGGAACGGCCCGATCCGGTGCCAGAGTCAGGGCAGGCTGTGGTCGAGGTCATCGCTACTGGCATCTGCGGCTCGGACTTCCACGGCTACTCCGGCGAGAACGGTCGCCGCCACCCGGGCCAGATCATGGGACACGAGACCGTCGGCCGGGTTCGAGAGCTCGGAACGGACGTGGCAGGACTGACGGTCGGGCAGCTGGTGACCGTCAACCCGGTGATGTCCTGCCACGCCTGCCCGGCCTGCCTGTCCGGTCAAGAACACTGGTGCACTCGCCGCGTCGTCCTTGGCGTCGCGCGAGAAATCCCGGCGGCATTCGCCGAGCGGGTTGTCGTTCCGGCGGAGAACATCGTGCCGCTGCCGGAAGACATGCCGGAAGAGCTCGGCGCCCTGGTGGAGCCAATGGCTGTGGGCTACCACGCCGTACGCCGCGGCCAGCCTGTTGCCGATGATCGCGTGCTCGTCATAGGCGGTGGACCAATTGGGCAGGCGTGCCTGCTGGCCGCCCGGCGTCTGGGAGTCCAGGCGCTGGCCGTGTCCGATGTCAGTAGCTCACGCCGGGATCTGTGTGCCCGACTTGGGGCCGAGGTCATCGACCCGTCAGCTGGCGACCTGCCGGGGGCTGTATCGAGTCGGCTGGGTGCGCCGGCGACACTGGTCGTGGATGCCGTCGGAATCAGCCGGACCGTCGCTGATGCGCTCTCCGCCTCCGGCCTGGGGAGCAGGATCGTGCTGGTCGGAATGGGCTCCCCCCGACTGGAGCTTGATGCGTACGCCCTCAGCACGTCGGAGCGCTCGCTGATTGGGTCCTTCACCTACAGCGCTGCTGAATTCGCCGATACCGCCGACTGGATTGGCACGATTCCTGACGGCATTGGTGCGCTGATTGACGGCCGTGTGGATTTTGAGGGGGCTCCGCAGAGCTTCGACGACCTCGCCCGTGGGCGAAGCACGGCGAGCAAGATTCTGGTGTTCCCACAGGGGCAACCGACGGAGATCACGGCATGACGGAGCAGAGAATCGCATACGTCCGCGCTTTCACGGTGGGTGCCGGAGGTGGTGCCGACTACCACGATCAGCAGGGCTATCACTGGATCGACGATCACATTGCTACGCCGATGTCGCGCTACCCAGGTTATGAGGAGAGCCGTCGCAGCTTCGGGATCAACGTGCTCGGCACTCTCGTGGTGCAGGTTGAGGCCGACGACGGCACCACCGGTTTCGGAGTTACCACAGCAGGCGAGCCTGGGGCCTGGATTGTGGAACGACATCTGGCGCGTTTTCTCGAAGGCGCCCTGGTTACCGATATCGAGAAGATCTGGGATCAGATGTTCCGATCGACGCTGTTCTACGGGCGCAAAGGCTTGGTGCTCAACGTGATCAGTGCAGTTGATCTTGCTCTGTACGACCTGCTCGGTCGACTGCGGCAGGAGCCGGTCTATCAGTTGCTCGGCGGCGCGGTGCGCGACGAATTGATCTTCTACGCCACCGGGGCGCGTCCCGACCTCGCTCAGCAAATGGGATTCGTCGGTGGCAAGCTTGCGCTGCATCACGGCCCGCACGAAGGGCTGCCCGGACTGCGGGCGAACATCGAAGACCTCGCGGCGATGCGGGACAAGGTCGCCGAGGATTTCTGGCTGATGTGGGACTGCTGGATGTCGCTGGATCTGGACTACGCGGTCCGGCTCGCCACCGCAGCTCATGAGTACGGGCTGAAGTGGCTGGAGGAGGCGTTGATCCCTGACGACTACTGGGGTTACCGCGAACTCCGCCAGAAGGCGCCACGCGGAATGTTGATCTCGACCGGCGAGCACGAGTCAACCCGCTACGGGTTCCGAATGCTGCTGGAGATGGGTTGCGCCGACATCCTGCAACCGGATGTCGGCTGGTGTGGTGGCATTACGGAGCTGATCAAGATATCCGCGCTCGCCGACGCGTACGGGGCCCTGGTCGTGCCCCACGGTTCAAGCGTGTACTCCTACCACTTCGTGATCACGCGTACCAACAGCCCGTTCGCGGAGTTCCTGATGATGGCGCCGCAGGCCGACGAAGTGGTGCCGATGTTCTCACCATTGCTGATTGATGAGCCGGTGCCGACAAATGGTCGCCTGAAGGTGCCCGACACCCCGGGTTTCGGCGTCGAACTCAATCCCGATGTCGAATTGGTCCGGCCGGTGGTGCGCTAGCTGTCCTCAGAGCTGGCCTTGATCGTCAGTTCCGGCGGGCAACGGCACCAGCCGAGCGACCTCGGTAGGCGACGCCAGCAGCCCTTCCAAGGATGCGTTCAAGGCCCGAACGGCCTCCCCGCTGCCGTGCTCGTCAAGCTCGCCGACCGAGGTCCACTTTTCGATCATGACAATGGTGCCGTCCGGCGCGTCGTGGATGGCGTAGAGCTCACAACCTGGCTCTCCGTGCACCGCCGCAATCGCCGGCCGGAGCGCCTCAACCACTTGATCATGCCTTCCCGGGGCGGGATAAAAGTACGCGGTGACGACAACGGGCGTTGACATGTAACTCCTTTGACTCTGTCGAGTTGATCTACCGGGCGGGTATCACGGTCTGGCGCTGGCTGCCGAGCCCTTCGATGCCGACTTCCATGACGTCACCAGCTTTCAGCCACACCGGAGGCTGCAAACCCATGCCGACGCCGGGTGGCGTGCCGGTGTCGATCACGTCACCCGGCTCGAGCACCAGAAACTGGCTGAGATAGTGAACGATGAAGTAGGGATCGAAGATCATCGTCGAGGTCGACCCGTCCTGGCGGCGTACCCCGCTCACGTCGAGCCACATGCCGAGGTTGAGGACATCATCGATCTCGTCCGGCGTCACAAGCCATGGCCCCGCCGGATTGAAGGTCTCCGCCGACTTGCCCTTGGACCACTGTCCACCGCGCTCGGTCTGAAAGGCACGTTCGCTGACATCGTTCACGACCAGGTAGCCGGCGATTGCGCCATGGGCATCGTCCACCGAGTCGAGATAGCTGGTCCGCTTGCCGATCACCACGCCCAATTCGACCTCCCAGTCCAGCTTCGTCGAGCCGCGCGGGATGCGGACGTCGTCGTACGGCCCGATGAGTGTGTTGGGTGACTTGGTGAACAGGATCGGCTCCTCGGGCACCGGTTGTCCGGTCTCCGCGGCATGGTCGCTGTAGTTCAACCCGATGCAGAGGATCTGGTGCGGTCTGGCGATTGGGGCTCCGATTCGTTCTCCGGCGAACTCCCGCAGCTCTCCCGCTGCAGTGCGCTCCTGCACCACCTCGCCGAGGCGAGTCAGTCCGTCGCTCCCGAAGAACGCCTCATCGAAGTCGTCGACCACATCGGACACGTCGAGATAGTGGGTGTCGTCGATCCGGACGACCGGTCGCTCCGAGCCGGCTGGGCCAATGCGCATCAGGTACATGACAGAACTCTGACATGTGACCTTCGCGCCGTCATAAGACGGCTATGCGGCCTCGGGCCGGCACAGCGCGTGCTCGGCTGTCCACACGATTGCGTCGATGGTTTCCTCGAGCGACCTGCCGCGGCCGGTGTACAGGTTGTCGAACGTCTCGAAGCCACACAGCATCCACAGCAGGTCCTCGGCCTGCTTGAGGGTGACGTCGTCCCGCAGCACCGAGTTCTCGGCGAGCCGCCGAGCCAGGTACGCCATACCGCCCGCCCGGCGTTGCTCCATCCGTTCCACGGCTCCGCCGAGCGACGCGGGGTCAAGGTGGTTCATCGCGAACAGCACGCGATAGACCACGAGTTCTTGCGCAAACATGCGGTAGCCGGCAGCGATGCCTTCGCGCAGGTGCTGGCGAGTGTCAGGGTTGGCGACCGCCTCGGTGAGGCCTGCCAAGCCGGTCCGTTCCGCTAGGTCTTCGGTGAAGGCATCGAACAAGCCAGCGCGCGAGCCGAAGATCAGATAGATCGTTGAGCGCGCCACCCGCGCCAGTCTGGCGATCTGGTCGAGGCTGACCGGATCGGTCGGGGCATCGCGCAGACGCTGAGCAACGGCGTCGAGAACGCGCCGACGGGTCTCCTCGGCCGTCTCGGCCCGAAGCTGCTGCTCATATTTTCGCGCCATGTCAGCAAGTCTCTCACATTTCACTTGACAATATGACTCATGAACTACATGCTGTCTTTTAGAATACAAGCTGTCTAGCGAAAATTGGACGAGCTTTTTGAGAGGAGCTCTTCATGCCTCACGCTGTCTGGCCGGTAGTGGTAGTCGGAGCAGGTCCGGCCGGACTTGTTTCGGCGATCACCCTGGCGCGCGCCGGTATCCGGACGCTGGTGCTCAACCGCCGAAACAGCGTGTTGTCACATCCACGGGCAACGGTCGTCAGTCTTCGGTCTATGGAGCTGTTCCGCTCCTGGGGGCTAGAGGACCAGCTCTGGGCCGGTGGAGACGATGTCGAGTGGCGCATGCTCGCGACCACAACATTGTCGGAGGCGGCCTCCGGCTCCTTGATCGAGGTCGGCTATCCCAGCCGGGCCGAGAGCGCCGAGCTCAGCCCCACCAGGCCGGCCGCAGTGCCGCAAGATCATCTCGAGATGGTGCTCCTGCGTCACCTGCAGAGCCTTCCTGCCGCTCAGGTGGAGCTCTCATTGGCTGCCGAAGATGTTTGCCAGACGACGGATGGGCTTCGTCTGACGTTGCGTGCCGGCGATGGTGGAATGAGTCGCATAGTCCGGGCACGGTATGTGATCGGTGCAGATGGGGCACGCAGCGTGGTGCGGCAGCGGCTCGGAGTCGGCAACTACACAACCGATGATCTGGTGAAGGCACACTCAGTCGTGTTCCACGCGCCGTTGTGGGAAGTGGTCGGACAATACCGCTATGGCATCTATGTCACCGAAACCCCTTCACTGGCCAGCTTTTTCCCTGCCGGGCAGAAGGACCGCTGGCTTTACGGCTTCGGGTTTGACCCTGAAGAGCAGGGCATCGCTCCGCTCACCGAGGAGCAGGTGAGTGCCCGGATCCGGTCTGGAGCCGGTGTGCCAGACCTTCCGGTGCGGGTAGTCGATCAGAACACCTTCACCTTCTCCGGAGCGATTGCCGATCGCTTCCGATCCGGCGACGCATTCTTGATCGGCGACGCTGCGCATCGGGTGACCCCTCGCGGTGGCACAGGGATGAACACCGCGATTGCGGATGGGTTCAACCTGGGTTGGAAATTGGGTTGGGTGCTCAAAGGTTGGGCGCCGGACTCACTCCTCGATAGCTACGAGACCGAACGGCGTCCGGTCGCAGAACATAACCTGGCCCGTTCCCTCGACCCCATGGGCAGTCGCCGGAGCGTCCACGACGAGCTGCGTTTCGATCTTGGTGGTCGGTTTCCGCATATCTGGCTGGACACTCCAGCCGGCCGCATCTCCAGCTTGGATCTGATCGGTCCCGGACTCACCCGGCTGAGCATGGACGATCTGGCGACGCCGTCTGATGATCAGTCGGAACTTCCTCCCGTGTCGACGCAACGTCTCGATCCCCAGACCGCGGCCGCTCTGGGCGCAGCTCGGCCCGGCGGCATCCTGCTGCGGCCCGACGGCGTGATCTGGACTCCAGCGCCGTCGACCGCCCTGGCGGCAGCTTGATCACGGCTATTCCGCGCAGCTAGTATCCTTGCCCCACCCTTGTCAAAGGTTTGGGTGAGTTCCTCAAGTCTGAAACTTGGTCAGATGTACACGATCAAGCGTGTGTCCGAGATGGTCGGCGTGCCAGTGGCGACGCTGCGCGCCTGGCAGCGGCGCTACAGCGTCGTCGCGCCGGCACGCTCCAGCGCTGGTTACCGGTTGTACCGACCGGACGACATCGCTGTGCTGCGCCGGATGCAGGCACTCGTGGTATCAGGATGGTCGCCCAAGGAGGCTTCTGAGGCGGCTCTTGCCGGCCAAGCCCGCCATACGGCCCAGCCGAGTGACATTCGGCACGACGAGCCGCCGAGCAAACCGGCACCTCCCGGCGAGACGCCAGTGGATTTGGTTGCTGCGGCGGCCGCTATGGATCCGGTTGCGATCAGCCGGCTGCTGGACGAGCGGTTCGCGGCAATTTCGTTCGAGCAACTGATCGACACGTGGTTGCTGCCCGAACTCGAGCGCCTGGGCACTGCGTGGGCCTCCGGTCAGGTCAGCGTCGCAGGCGAGCACATGGTGGCGGCGGCAGTACAGCGGCGGTTGAACGCCTCCTTTGATGCTGCCGGCCACGAAAGTGGAGAGCCCCGCGTGCTGACTGGACTGCCATCGGGTTGTCGCCACGAGCTCGGCATTCTCAGCTTTGCCACAGCGGCCCGCCGGCAGGGAATGGGCGTGATTTACCTTGGTACTGACTTGCCGCTTGCGGACTGGATGAGCGCGGTGGCACGGCAGCGACCCGATGCGGTGGTGATCGCCGTTCCCATGCCTGGCGATGTTGCGCCTGCGGTTGAGCTCGTGAAAGGGGTCGTGGCTCGCCAAACATTGATAGCAGTTGGCGGACAGCATCAAGACGCTGTGGTGGAGGCCGGCTCGTTGGGTGACCCGCTGGCGGTGGCTCTCGGCCACTCAGTCAGTGGTGCTGCCGCTGCCCTGCGGGACGTGCTGCTGTCTGTTCCCACCTAGCAGTGTCCAAGGTTTGTGCACAGTCGGCGTACGACGATTGCTCAGGACGTACGCCACGCCAATGTCTTGGTGAGATCAATCAGGCCCGCAACGCCGGCAGGGTGCAAGGAATCATCCGCAAGACAGCTGCAAGCAGCCTCGACGTGCCGATTGATCAACGCTTCCATTTGATGTTGTACCCCAGCCGTCAAGATCGCATCCTGGAGGACCTTCACGTCCCGCGTCGTCATCGAAGCAGAGCCGGCCTTCCGCAGCGCTTGAGCGGCCGCGCCACTGAGACGATCAGCAGCCAGGCTGAGCAGCACAGTGGGCTTTCCCCTGCGAAGATCATCGCCAACCGGCTTGCCCGTGGCTGCGGGGTCTCCCCAAACGCCGAGAACCTCATCGCGCAGTGCGAATGCGACGCCGGCATGACCTCCGAAGCGCTGTAGAGCGCGATGCGCCGCGGCCGTGCCATCAGCAGCCGCTGCACCGAGGGCCAACGGGCGCGCCACCGTATAGGAACCTGACTTCAGCTGGGCGAGTCGCTTGGCATGGGTTCGATCACGCCGACCTGACGCCGCACCGGTGAGATCGCCGCGCTGGCCCAGAACCAGCTCGACGCACAGCTCGTACCAGAGGTCACGCAACTGGGGAGTCAGAGTTGCGACGAGCCGATGGGCCTGTACCAGCGCGAGGTCGCCGAGCAGCACCGCGAGGTTTCGTCCAAAGGCAGCACTGTCGCCGCGGGCATCTATCTGGGCATGCCAGCGCTCCGCCTGTCGGTGTGCCGCTGGGCGGCCGCGGCGCAGATCGGACTCATCCATCACGTCGTCGTGGAGCAAAGCAAACTGGTGCAGCAACTCAAGGGCCGTTGCGGCCCGGATCATCTCCGCATGCCCAATCCGGTCAATCTCACCGCCGGAGGCGACATATCCCCAATGGCACATGGCAGGCCGGATCCGCTTGCCACCCTGCTGCAGAAGATCATTCAGCCACCCTGGTAAATCCTGAACCAGTACGTCCGGTGCCTGCCCGTCATCCAAATCGCGCCAGAGCCGTGTGAGATCGCTGATCTGCTCATGCAGCAGACGCTGAACGCCAGCCAAGGTCACCGTCACGTCGGCGTCCCTACTTGGCATCCTCTGTGGCGTCGAGACTGTCTGCTGCGAGTCGAGACTCCGAACCTGCGCAACCGCCCACGGACTCAAGAAGCCAGGCGCCTGTTCGACGATGGCGACCAGATCGGACCAGCTGAGCCACTGGTAATCCATCACCTCTTCCGGGTCGGGGCGTAGCACCGCGGTATCAACGATGGACGCGCGATAGACGGGACAGGCCTCGTTCTCGACCAGCCCGTGCGGATCGGTGGCGGTGTAACTGAAGTTTGGCAGGACGGCCTCGACGTTCCTTACCTCCACACCGAGTTCCTCGCCGACCCGGCGGTGAATCGCTGTGACATCCATTTCTCCCGGACGAGGATGGCCGCAACACGAGTTGGACCAGACTCCCGGCCAGGTGGCCTTGCTCAGAGCTCGTCTGGTGAGCAGCACGCGACCAGCGTCGTCGGTGAGGTAGACCGAGAAGGCGCGGTGTCGAGGCGTCTGGGCGTGGTGCACAGTCGTCCGCGCGGCGTACCCAATGACGCCCCCCGCCTCATCCACCAGCTCAACCAGGTCTTGGTCCGCATCAACGGTTGCTCTTTCCACGCGGCTGCCTAACTCGTACGAAGAGGATCGGCGCATAGCCTAGAACAAACAATGGACAAACACTAGACAGCGCGCCATCGCTAACGGTCAATGATCTGATCGTCTGCATGAGCGGCATAGAACTCGGCTTGCCGGGCCATGATCGTCCGCATCGGCGTACCTCGCGGCACACCATAAACGGTGCCAGGAAAGTCGAGCTCAGCTTGCAATGCCCACAGCGCGTCGTGTTGATCAGGTGGAAAGAGCTGAGCCGGGTCACCAGTGGCGATCCAGCCGATTGGCAGGATCGTTCCAGGTGCCAGTTTGGAATTGACGTGCAGCACGCTGTTGATCCGCAGTTCCGATCCGGTGCCGGCAACCGACCCGGGAAACAGCGATGCTCCGGTCGCGATGAACACTTCGTCCTCGACTGTTGACCCGTTGAGGTGGGCGTGCGGGCCGATGAGCACCGCGCTGCCGACTGACGCAGGATGCCGCGATCGTCCGCGAACCAAGGCATTTTCCATGATCACGACTTGATCGCCGATCCAGATTTCACCATCTTCGGCAGTCAGGACCGCTCCGTGCAGGACGCGTACCTTCTCGCCCAAGGTGACCGCGCCACACAGCACAGCTGACGGTGCGACGTACGCGGACTCCGGTACCACTGGTCGCTCGCCGCGATGGGTAAGAATCATGGCCAGCGAGCGTACTCACTGAGGCGGGAGCCCGCTGTGGCCGAGCGGAGAAGGGTTCGTAAGGTTGTTCTTCGAACATCTCTTCTCAAGGAGGAATTCATCATGCCCAAGGTCGTGCACTTCGAGATTCCGGCCGACGACATCGATCGCGCGAAGAACTTCTACGGCGCAGTTTTCGGCTGGGAGCTACAGACGATGCCGATGGGTGAGGGCGAGTACACAAGTGTGAAGACGACGGACGTGGACGAGCAAACCCAGCTGCCCACCGAGCCTGGCGCAATCAACGGCGGCATGTTTCAGCGCACTGAGCAGCTGACAGCACCGGTGATCACCATCGACGTCGATGGCATCGACGATGCCCTGAAGCAGATCGAGTCTGAAGGCGGCAGCACGCTGACACCGCGCACTCCGATTCCTGGCATGGGTGCGTTTGCGTACTTCCAGGATCCGGAGGGCAACGTGGTGGGGCTCTGGGAGACCACTCCTTAGAGCTACTAGCCGGGAGCTCGGCTCGCTGTCCTTAGGGAGTTGAATGGCCAGGACTGACCTGTCGTACGAGGAGCTCATCGACTACCGGCCCACGGTGGCTGAGCCGGCCGACTTCGACGCGTTCTGGAATGCCACGATCGCGGAGACGCGTGCCTTCGACCTCGACATTCAGCTGCGGCCGGTCGATACGCCCTACCGCACGGTCGAGATCCACGACGCATCCTTCGCTGGATACGGCGGCGACCGGATCAACGCCTGGCTCCTGCGCCCACGACATGAGAAGGGTCCGCGGCCGGCCGTAGTCGAGTTCATCGGCTACAACGGCGGACGAGACCTTCCGGGTGCCTTCCTGTCGTGGGCTAGCGCCGGCTACACCCATCTGCTCGTCGACACCCGCGGTCAAGGATCGGCCTGGGGCGGCGGTGGTGACACGGCAGACCCGCACGGAGCCGGGCCGCACGCGCCTGGCTTCATGACCAAGGGCATCGAGGATCGGAAGACGTATTACTACCGGCGCGTCTTCGTGGACGCGTTGCGCGCGCTCGAGGTGGCGCGGAGCCTCCCAGACGTTGATGCCTCGAGCATCGCGGTACAGGGAATCAGCCAAGGCGGCGGCATCAGCTTGGCCGCTGCTGGCCTCGCAGACGATCTTGTGGCTGTCATGCCAGATGTGCCGTTTCTCTGCCATTTCCAACGAGCGGTCGATATCTGCGACCAACCGCCGTACACCGAAATCACGAGATATCTAGCGATCCATCGAGGTGGGGGTGACAGCGCGTTCGCCACGCTCAGCTACTTCGATGGCGTGAATTTCGCCAAGCGGGCTTCGGCGCCCGCGCTGTTCTCGGTGGCGCTGATGGACCAGGTCTGCCCGCCGTCGACGGTGTACGCCGCGTATCACGCGTACGGCGGCGCAAAGGACATCGTCGTCTACCGGTTCAATGACCATGAGGGTGGCCTCAGCCACCAACGCCTTGCCCAAATCAACTGGCTTAATCGCCTGATCGGCTTCGAGAAGGCGGGCTAAGACAGCCTCGGTCATGGGGTCGGCTATGCCGGTCGGTGACTGGCGTTAGGCAGCTATGTTCTGGAGAAGCTTCTGATACCGCGGCCAAACCGGATCATTGGGCAAATCAGAGATATCTACCCGGTTGCGTGGGATGTAGTAGATGCGAGCTCGATCGAGGTCGCTCTTCGAGTCGAAGACGATCTCTCTATCGAAGCCGCGCGCTTGGTCACACGTGAGGTCGAGAACCAGCTCCTCGGGTTCGGTAGGGATCTCAAGCCAACAGTGTTCGAGAAGATCCTCCGTCTCATCGTCGTCGAAGATGAGCGATCCCAAACAGAACGTTGAGGTTATCGAGTATTCACGGGCAAGTTCCTCGGCGAGCCAGGCTGAGGAGACGCCGCACTGGCCCTGAGGATTACCGGCAAACCAGCGCGACAGGGTTACGCTCCCCGGATATGCGGTGTCTGGAGTCCAGCTCTCGGCCAGCCGGGCTCTGAATGTGCCCAATGCATTCATATCTATTGATAAATCGGGCAAATTTGCGCTCCTTGGCAACTTTCTGTCAATTGCGTACATCATGGCAATTGATTTTGTTGTGTCGAGGAGACGCCCGAGGACAGAGCGCGATGCTCTAACGAGCGACGTAAAGGCGCACTGCGCTGTACGCACTAAACGGGCGTGATCGAACGCCCTAAATTGGCGTAGCGCAGAAGCAGGATGCTCCGGCGTACCCGCCCAATGGTAGCGGCGATCAAGGGAGACTGGAACCCATAAATTTTGGGACATGACGCCGACTGCCGCTCCAGTCCCGCGCGGTCGGCGGCGATCTTCAAGCGCGCTGTGGACCTGCCCGGTGCACTGACTCGTCGTCGCCAGCCGCCTGTCCAGGATGCGGGCTACTGTCAGCGCAATCTCGAGATTATCGCATGTACGAAATGATGCTGAAAATGTAGTAAACCCCGCAGCAGAAAACCGTGACGCTGGCAAAAAGCAGAAAGACTAGAATTTGTCGCCAGAACAAAATCACTAGCATTACGATTCCGACCATCAGCATCACTGCCGCGAGACCGGTTCCTGACATGGCTTTCCTCCTTCCGAATCCTCGAACTCAGATTTCGGTTTGGATAGCCGCGAGCTAGCCTTGCTTAGGATCTCATTCAATATGACGGCAATAGTCTGTCAACCGGCCAAATTGGTAGTATCGATTTTGGCGCAGATGCTTAGTGGAACCACTAGTTGCCTTTTGGCATGCGATTGGCAACCAAGGCCGGATGAATCTTTTTGTGGCAGCAAGATTGTCGTGCGGTGAGCCATCCTTCGGAGAGGCCTACTGTCCCCGTGTGCACTCGGGGGGGTGGGTCCAAGGTATTCCCCGCGATCAGTGGCCTCGTGGCACCACCAAGTCGGTTCTTGCCGACGATGACCGACTCCGTACCGGCGCTGACACCGGACTGAGACTTGTAGACTGCCGCTCGTTTGGTCCGGGGTCTTCCTTCCATGCACTCGTAACCGAGGCTGCTTGCAGGGTCGATGTTGCACCCCGGGCCTTAGCCGTCCGCGCCTTACTTCATCTACCACGTGTCGCCTCCCACGAGGGGCGGTTGACTAGACGAGACGTGCAACGAGAACTCAGGGTGAGCGCTGACCGATTGCGCCATGACGTACGTGCCGCAAGGGACTACGTGTCTGGCGAGGCATTCGACCTACGTGAGCTGGTCTTTGAGAAGGTCGACTCATCTCAGGCTCTGCCTATCATCACGTTGCTTCACTACCTTCGAAGCGCGCGTCCGGGCTCGCTATACTTCGCGCTTGTCGATCCCGTCTGCAGGCTTCCAGTCGCGCTTTGTAGTCTTTCCCCCTTGCAATGGAAATGTGTCGGTAATCACATAACTTCTCGATTTGCTATTCCGTCCCAGCGAATTTGGGATGTCTCCCGCGTATATGCGGTTGACACTGCACCACACAATGCGATTTCGACCCTGCTGTCAAAAGTTCGGACTTACATACGTCGCAATATGTCTGCCACTGATCTGCTCCTCACAGCTGTGGACCCCAACTTAGGCTTTACCGGCGCCAGTTATAGGGCGGCGAGCTGGCAGCAATGGATAACCATTAAAGCTCGGCCGTATTTCTATGAGCGTGGTCGGTACGTGAGTCCGCGACAGTTACGTGAACGGTACGGCACCGCAAACATTGACGAGTTACAGGCACAACTCCCAGGAACATTCCAAAAAAGCAGAGTTAGACTATTAGATTCAATGATTTTTTGTAGCAATGTCAATGAGAAGACGAGGGTCGTTCCCGCTCACGAGATGCATCGCCTGCGTCGCTAACGGGAGAGTGACGCGGGTTAACGTTGAACCGTGATCTCTCTAGAAGCTGTTCCACACGTCGACGATCGGGCATTGGGTTCACTAGCGAATGATCTGCATTAGCAGCTGACATTGCCGCTGATGACCAAAGAGCAACTTCTTCAGAGAAGCTTTGTCTACTGTCTATCAATTTAGCTGCAAGTGCGGCACAGTAGGCGTCACGTGACGTGGACCACTCTAGATATGGGCCGGGGAAGGTTGGCACAGTGAATGTGCCGAGCGATGTTTCGGAGTAAATGTTACATCCTCCGCCAGGAGCGAGAACGCAAAGTGTCTCAACGCCATAGGCCAAAAGTTGTTGAGCGGTGGCATCGATATCAAACGATTGTCGATCAGGAGGCAAATATCGGCCAAGCTCCCAAGGTTGTGCGATAAGGTAGTCGATTTGCGAAAGAGCTTGGCCCGAAAGTGCGGCATCAGTATAGGGCTGTCCCGGTGTAACGATGGCGAGCGGTCTGTCATCCAACCGGTTTACCAGCGCAAGTGTGTACTGCAGGGTCTCTCGTGGAATCTCGAACGTCAGCAGTACAGCATCACAGGCGGCCAAGTGCTGACCAAGCCGCTCGATATCTCGAATGTCAAGGTGTACTTCCGATCGGTTTGGCCAATTGATAGCCGTGCTATCGCCCAGCTCGAACTCAATGACCGCCGTAAATGGGGTAGTCGCGTCCCTGACCAGCTTTAGCAAGGAGGTGTCTACTCGCTCATCCTTCAAGAAATCAACGATCTCACGACCGAACTGATCATCTGCTACTGCGGCAACCAGGGCGACATCAAGACCCAACCTCGCCGCCGCCACGGCCTGCCAGAGTCCCTTACCGCCAGGCGCCCGTCCGAATGCATAGGCTTCAATTGAAGTCCCTCGTGGTGGAATGTCCTTTGTGTGAAACGTGGCGTCCATCACTGTGCCACCAATGACGATCACTCGGCCAGGTCGCGGCATGGGCGTACTCCGAGAAGAATTCTCGGATGCATATGGGGTGACTGCGCTCTTGGAGCCGAATGAATATCCTTCACGCCTTATGAGTTGGCGCGCAAGTTCCCGGAGGACTTCGTTCTCTATTGTTCCGCGCAGAGCGCGGTCACTGGGCGGCTCCACCGGCGTAAGGCCCAATGCCTCGTGTAGAGCCCGCCAGTTCGAGAGCAGCGCGCCACGTCGTCTGCCAAGTAGGTCGGAATGTAGTGCAGAAACCGTACGTGCCTCAACGCCGTAGCTGGTGTAAGCCTCGGAGAAGACCCCAAGTCCCAAGACTGCGTCGGCTACGGGTCGCTGTGAATCAGGAAGGTTTTCGCGTACACATTCCTTGATGACATCCAATGCGGCTTCTGCGGGCTCGACGTCGTTTGCATCGGCGTAGTGACGCACCGCCGCGAGGTTCAAAAGAGGAGCTGCTTCAAGACTGCGACTGTTTCGCAACCGCGAACGAGTCAGGCCGTCACGCGCTCGAAGCTTTTCGAGCGCGTGCGTGAGCACCAACGCGTCAGGCGAGACCATATCTGCGCGGTTGGTCATTGGACTCCAATGCGTCCGCCACGGTGATCTAGCCGCCCCGTTCTGGCCGATCCGGTTCGAAGGTTCATCATTATGCATGACGCAGCGGCAGGAGTAGCAAACGCGTTTCAAAGCCCAGACGCTCCCTCTACCTGCAGTCCGGGGCCTGGACCGGCGGGACCGGCGAACGCGACACCCATAGGATCGTCTGATATTGCCAAGCATCAGGTGATGTCATAGGAGTCGGGCGATGGTGCCCAGCCCATCACCGCAATCGCTGCTAGACGGGCCACCCGCGGAGAGCGTGTACTGGTAGTTCGTGTGCCGGGAGGAGGACACCCGTAACCGCGCGGGACGCCGCGGGGAGAACGCAGCCGCTATGCCAAACGATCAGGAGGGGGACGATCGTTACGAGGAGCCTTCTGCGGTGACTCTTCAGTCTTCAACCGCAAAAGACGCCGATACGCTCAACGCAAATCAGGTAGACGTCGACACCGAGAATCGGGTCACCCGCCTGCGTCGCAGCGTCGTGCCGCAGCTGCATTCGCTATACCGGCGATCACCTGGGGTCGTTGTCGCTGGATCCATCGCTGTGCTGATTGCGGCTGCGTATCTTCTCGCACCGCCGATGGGCCGCGATCTGGCAGCACAAGTGGCACACGCCGAGTTCGCCAGAATGCATTGGCCTGAACTGTTGAACCTCCGCTGGTATAGCGGTTTCAACCCACTGGGCTACAGCGTCTTGTCTCCTCTGGTGATGGCGTTCCTGGGCGTACGACTCACGACGGCGCTTGCCTACGTCGCGACCGCCGTCCTCTTTGCGGCGTTGTTGAAGCGCACTGCGGTGCAGCGACCGGTTGTCGGCGCGATTGTGGGAGCGGTGTGCCTCACCGGCAATCTCGTGACCACTCGGACCACGTTTGCCCTTGGTCTTGCCTTTGGGCTTGGTGCGCTACTCGCTCTCCTTTCGGGACGCCTGCGTGTTACGTCCGGACTAGCCGTCCTTACTGCGCTAAATAGTGCGGTGGCTGGCCTATTCCTCGGCGTAGCCGCTGGTGCGCTTTTTCTTTCTGGACAGCGACGCGGCGGCCTGGCCCTAGCCGTCAGTGCTTTAGGACCGACTGTCATCGTCGGACTTGCGTTCGGCAATGGCGGGCACCAGCCGTTCGCCGCTGAGCAGGCGGTGAGAGCTGTACTGACCTGCCTAGCCGTCGCTGGACTATGTTGGCGCAGCGCGGTCGTGCGCTGGGGTGCGTTGTTATCGGCACTGCTGGTCGTCGCGGCCTATGTGCTGCCGACACCCCTGGGTACAAATGCAACACGCCTGCCCGAACTGTTTGCTGCACCGACTATTGCCGCGGTGGCGACCGTGCCTCTGGTCGCCCTCATTGCAGCCATCGTCAGTGCAATCTTGCTGTTACCGCCGGCTTCCATCACTGAAGTGCGAGAGCGGGGCGATCCCGCGCTCAGCGCGGAGTTCTACGCTCCCTTGCTACGCCAGCTGATCGATCGAGCGGTTGATGGACCCATTGAGGTTGTTCCGACGCAGCGGCGCGGCGAGGCTGCTGCCGTGCCGGCGGTGGTGCCAATCGCCAGAGGGTGGTTGCGACAGGTTGACATCGAGCGCAATCCCATTTTCTACGACGGATCGCTCAACCCAGACACCTACCGAAAATGGCTCGACGACAATGCCGTGTCGTATGTAGCCATTTCCAACGGGCCGTACGACTGGTCTGCGCCTGATGAAGCAGCCCTGGTGCGCAGTGGACTGCCCTACTTGCAAGCAGTGTGGTGGGATCAAACCTGGACGCTGTACGCAGTGTCGAACCCGCAACCCGTCATCGCATCCCCAGGGCGAGTCATCACGCGCGATCCCGATTCCCTCACGGTGTCCTTGCCTGAGGCGGGTCAATATTCAGTGCGCGTGCGTTGGTCCCGGTACCTGTCAGCCTCTGATGGCTGCGTGCGACCTACCAAGGACGGCTGGTCGGAGGTCGTCGTTCAGCGTCCCGGCATTGTCAAGATCGAAGGCAGCTTGGCAGCGCGCCATTGTTAATGTCCGGCGATGGCGCACATTGCCGGAGAAGTGCGTCGAATGCAGGGTCGCTGCTGCTGTATAATTCAGCCCAGTGATTTATCGGGCGATCCGTTCGGGAAATCGAGTCCGTAGTTCAAATCAGGACTAGGAGTAAGCGGGCGCATGGCGGCTCGTAAGGCTACAGTAAGCATGAAAGATGTCGCCGCGCTGGCGGGCGTTTCATTGGGCACGGTTTCTAATGTTTTGAATTCGCCCGACATAGTTGCCGAACCAACGCGTCACCGGGTAGAAGTTGCCATTGCAAAGCTCGGTTGGATACCCAATGAGCCGGCACGCCAACTTCGGGCGGGGCGAAGTCGTTCCATTGGCATGATTGTGATGGATATCGCCAATCCCTTTTACACCGATCTAGTAATTGGCGCCGAGAACTGCGTACACGAGCGTGGCTATTCCGTTCAAGTTGGCAACAGTGCGCAAGAAGCCGACCGTGAAAGCGCTCAATTGCTCGTCTTGATGCAACAAAGGGTTCGCGGCGTACTGCTCGCGCCTATCTGGGGTCTCGACGAGCGGGTCAGGCAGCTTAGGCTCCGCGGGATCCCCGTGGTGCTCTTGGACCGAGCCGGGGACCTTTCGGATTTCTGTTCGGTGAAGGTTGACGATGTCGAAGGCGGACGCCTGGCGGTTGAGCATCTGCTGGAACAAGGGCATATGAGGATCGCTGTAATCGGCGGCCCAGGAAGGCTTCAACAAGTTGCAGACAGGCGATTGGGTGCCGAGCTTGCCAGGTCACGACATAACGGGTCTGCGGAGCTGGTCATCAAGTCCACCCCACATCTCGATGTCGATTCAGGAGTCACAGCTGCGGAAGAATTAGCGGCGATGCCCAGTTCAGAACGCCCAACCGCAGTTTTTGCTACCAATGACCTGCTCGCGATCGGTTTGCTCCAGGGCTTCGTAACCGCTGGATTGCGAGTGCCAGATGATATGGCAATTGTCGGCTACGACGACATTGCGTTTGCTGCAGCGGCCGCCGTTCCACTGTCATCGGTCCGTCAGCCTCGGCTAGCAATCGGTTACCGAGCGGCGGAGTTGCTTTTTGACGAGGTCGAGGCGAATGAAAGCGACGCCGCCCATGAGCACCAACAAGTTCGATTCACACCCGAACTCGTCGTACGTCGCTCCAGCGCTATGAGCCGCGAACTCCCGGCAGCTGCTGCCACCTAGGACATTCAGGTGGCTGAGCAACCGCTGAGTACAAAGCGTCGGGTTGTGACACTCGTCGCCATGTGCGTCGCCCAAGGCATGATTCTGCTCGACAACACGATCGTGAACGTTGCGCTGCCGTCGATCCAGCGTGAGCTCGACGTAGATCCGGGCAACCTGATCTGGGTCGTCAACGCGTACGTCCTTGCCCTCGCCTCGCTGATCATGGTTGGCGGAACATTGGGGGATCGGTACGGTCGCAAGCGCGTGTTTCTTGTTGGCCTGGCGATCTTCACTGCCATGTCTGCCGCCTGCGCACTCTCCCCGAACGAGTCGGTGCTCATCGCTGCGCGCGCCGCGCAGGGCGTCGGTGCGGCTCTCGTCGCACCCCTCAGCCTGTCGATCCTGGCTGACGCCTACCCGCCGGAGCGCCGCACTGCCGCCATCGGGATCTGGGCTGCCGCGGCTGGGTTGGGGTTCGGTGCCGGTCCGGTGGTCGGCGGCATCCTGGTTCAGCTGTTCTCCTGGTCAGCCGTGTTCTGGGTGAACGTACCCATCGGAATCATCGGGATAGTGCTCGTGATCACCGGTGTCCGCGAGTCCCGCAACCCGCGGGCCCGCAGACTCGATCTCGGAGGTGCGGTGCTCGTGGCCACCGGCCTGTGCGTGCTGACCTTCGCGATTGTCGAGTCTGAGGACATCGGCTGGACGTCGCCGACCATGATCGCGTTGCTTGCGGCGGCAAGCGTGCTGCTCATTTCCTTCCTGGTAGTCGAATCCAGGGTCCACGAGCCGATGGTGCCGCTCGCGCTGTTCCGAGACTCGCGGTTCACGGTGTCCTGCGGCGTCTATGCGATCATGTACCTCGCGCTGGCGTCGACCTTCTTCTACGTGACCCTGTTCTTCCAAAACGTCGAGGGGTGGTCGGCGCTGGACGTCGGCCTGTCCTGGTTGATCATGAATACGCCGTTCCTCATCGCGTCAACACTTGCCGGCCGGCTTTCGAGGTGGATTGGTACTGCCACCTGCTGGGTCGGCGTGCTGCTCGGCGGGCTCGGTGTGCTCGCCCTGGCGTTTCTGACACCCGGCGCTGGTCTGCTGGCGGCGTCGCCCGGCTACGTGCTGATCGGGGCAGGCTACGGGATGGCTGTGCCGACGATCTCATCCGTCGCGGTATCGGCGCTACCTCCGGAGAACAGCGGACTGGCCGCCGGCGTGCTGAACTCGGCGCGCCAGGTGGGCACCGCCGTGGGACTGGCCGCACTCGGGTCTGTCGGTCTGGCAGTCACCCGGAATTCCTGGGCTACGCAATCCGCACAACTGCCGACCTCAGCCCAAGCCGGTGCCCGGGACATCGTCCAGGACGTGAGTGGGGGACAGGGCAGCGTTGTCGCGGAGCAGCTAGGTCCTGCTGCCCAACCGCTCGTGGACAGCGCCTTCGCCGACGGTCTGCACGTGGCGCTGCTCATCGCCGGCGGGCTCATGCTGGTCGCGGCCGCATTCGCCTTCGTTACGCTCCGCCGGCCCGCGGTAGCGCCGACGGGCGGCATCGCCGTGCCGGCGCCAGGGGCACCGACGCCGGCCACGTAACCGGTGACTCCCAACGCGTCAACGGCCCTTTTGAGGTGGCGGGCGACCAGTTTCGGGTCAGCCGACGTGGAGTTCGGCTTTCGACAGCAGTTCGGCCGACGAAAGGCCAAGGTGAGTCTCGTACGCTCCATGAGGCACCAAGCGCGATCCTGATCTTTCGTCGAAGATGGCGAGATCATCCAGCGGAATGCTGATGACGACGTCCCTCGCCTCGCGCGGCTCGAGGCGGATGACCTCGAACGCCTTCAGCTGACTAGGCGGCTCCCCTGCGTCTGGGGGATAGGTGACGTAGATCTGCGGAACAGCCTTGCCGCGCCGAGAACCAATGTTTCGGACGATGAAGGTCACATCGATGCCGGCCTCAGTAACTTCGGCACGAAGATCATCAAAATCGAACGACGTGTAACTCAAGCCATGGCCGAACGGGTACGCAGGCTCGACGCCCCGCTCGTGATACCAGCGGTATCCGACGAGCAGTTCCTCAGAGTAAGTCGTGACGCCATCAATACCGGGATACTGCTCGAGCTCCTGAATGGGAGTCGCCGATTCGTCGGTCGGAAAGGTGATCGGGAGCCGGCCGCCCGGTTCAGCGCGGCCGGTCAGTACGTCGGCAAGGGCCGGAGCGAACTGCTCGCCCGGAAACCAGGCGTGGATCACCGCTGCCACATCGGCCGACCACGGCATGATCACCGGACCGGCGCCGAGGGTGACGACCACCGTTCGAGGATTCGCGGCGGCGACGGCAGTGATCAAAGCTTCTTGGGTGCCTGGCAGCGACAGACCGTCGATATCCATGGACTCACCGCTGATCCGTCCCGCCAGCACCAGCGCAACATCGCAGTCGGCCGCGATGGCTGCCGCCTGCGCAAGGCGATCGTCCGGCTGTTGCCAGCCGAGTCGGAAATGCGGCTGAATTGGTGTTCCCGGGATGGAGATCGCGATACTGGTGCTGTACTCCACCCGTACCTGCGCCAGCTGACCCGCTTCAAGATCGACTAGGGCATGGAGCGGATAGTCCGGACCGGTGACGAATGGTGATGCCTCGCGGAATCCGGAGGCGACCGGTACGTCGTCGACGAACACCGTCGCTCGGCCGCCGAACGTCAGTGTGAGGTGATGGGTTCCAGCCCGCTCCGCACGCAAACTGGTCGTGACAGTCGCCGACCAATCAGGCCCCACATCCTCAAGACCTCGGAGCTCAAAGCGGTCCAATGTTCGGCGCACCTCGTTCCCCGTCACATCGTCGCGGATAGACGCCTCGATCGCGTCCGCTGCTGCTTCAGCCGAAATCGTGGGCAGCGGAATCTCACCATCGCCGGCGGGTGCCACACGAACGTGGTCGGGCGAGCTGAGCACCTTAGTCAATGCTTCGGGGACCGACTCGATCCGCTCATCGGAGAGGAACACCGAACCCGCTCCGCCGATCACCAGGAGCGCCCGTACGTTTCCTGCGTCCACAACCGCAATGCGGGAGGTGTCAGGCAAGGGCAGCAAGTGCCCATCGTTCTTGAGAAGCACCATGCCGTCGATCGCAATGTCCTTCGCTACCGCAGCACTCTCGTACGGCGGTTGAGATGAGGCCTCTTGCATCGGCTTCAGGTTCACGTACTCCAGCGCCGACAACACATGCACGGCGATCGAATCCAGCCGCGCTTCATCCTCCAATAGATCGTCCCGAGTGAGCTGAGAATCACGGCCCAAGGCCGGCAGATCCAGTCCAGCATGGAGCGCCGCTCGTGGGTCGCGAACTGCGAAAAGGAAGTCCGGCACTGTGAAACCGGCCCAACCCCACTGCGAATGAGGAAGGCTGAGCAGATTGGGGTCTTGGCACACATACCGTCCATTGAGCTGGTTGTAGGAGCCCAGCAGACCGGCAACGCCATACCGAACCAGAGCGCGTCGGAATGGTTCGAGATAGAGCTCGTGCAGCGTCCGGTCCGAGACCCGGACGTCGATCGCCTCCGATCGACGGGTGGGGCTGCCCTCACCGGTGCGTAACCACTCGAAGTTGTTCGCGACGTAATGCTTGGCAACCGACAGGACACCTTCGGACTGGATGCCAGCCCCGATCGCACCGCCGATTTCACCGGCGAGAACGGGATCCTCACCCAGGTTCTCCCCGGCTCGGCCGCCATGCGGCACTCGGGCGATATCCATTGCCGGTGCCAAGATCGCATTCTTTCCTGCAATGAGGGCTTCATTTGCGAGGGCGACGCCGTAGCGATGTGCGAGGTCGCGATCAAAACTCGCCGCTAACGCCAGGGTGGACGGAAATGCCGTCGCACCCGCGTGTCCTCGTACGCCGTTCGGGCCGTCGCAGTAGTCGAAGGGGATGAAGTCCTCTGCTGTGACCGCTTGGAAGTCGTGCAGCGCGATGGCCAGCTTGTCCTCCCGCGACAGCCTGTTGACCCGCTCGAGAGCGCGTTCGACAGCTTGCTCCCAGCGGCCTGTCGTAGACCGCCGGGAGCGATCAGCGATCAAGCCGTCAGCCCTTGACCGAGCCGGCGGCCATACCTTCGACGATCTTCCGGTTGAAGAAGATGAACATGATCAATGCTGGGAGTGCGACCAGCAAAATGTTCGCGAACAGCAGGTTGAACGCGGTGAGGAACTGACTCTTGAAGCTGAACAGGGTGAGCTGGACTGTGGCGTTCTCGGTGCCAGGCAGGAAGTACAGCGGATTCTGGAAATCGTTGTAGATAAACACCGACTGCAAGATGATCACGGTCATGACGACCGACCGCAGCACGGGGAAGATCACTCGGAAGTAGACCTGGACTGGGCCGGCTCCGTCCACGATGGCCGCCTCGTCCAGCTCTCTCGGGACGGTGGACATGAAGGCCCGGAAGAGCAGGATGCAGAACGGAAGCCCGAAGGCGATCTCAATAAGGATCAGACCAGGCATGGTCTTGAACAGCCCGAGCTTCTGCAACACCCAGATCGTCGGAACGACGGCGGGTGGGACGATCAAGCCGGCCAGTACCAGAATATTGATGATCGGGTTGAGCCGGCTCGGACGCCGCTGCCAGACGTAGGCAACCATCGAGCTGAACAGGACTAGGGCCGCGACGCTGCACACGGTGAGAATCACGCTGTTGATGAAGGCAATGATCATCAGGTAATCACGCGCTTGGACCACCTGCACCAGGTTGTCTAGCAACACGAACGGCTGAGGCCAGGTGAACTGCAGCTCGTTCGCCTGAGTCCTGTCCATGGACGCGATGACGAAGAGGAAGGCGAACGGCACTAGGAAGAAGATTGCCGTGCCGATAATGGCGATGACTCCAATGACAGTTCCTCGAACGTTCTTCATCGGTCCGCCTCCCCTCGGTTCAGCCACCAGGTCAGTGGGACGATGATCGCGGTCACGAGCAGGAACAGCACAACGCTGCCTGCCGTCGACAGGCCATAGAAGCCTGCCTGGTACTGCTTGTAGATCACCGACGCGATGGTGTCGGAGGCAAAGCCCGGACCACCGCCCGTCATGGTCCAGATCAGGTCGAACGACCTCAAGCCTCCGATAAGCGAAAGGGTGATGACCGTAGCGATTGCCGGGCGGGCAAGCGGCACGGTGATGTTCCAGAACGAGTAGAACCGGCTGGCACCGTCAACCTGGGCCGCCTCGAAGTAGTCAGATGGGATGGAGACGATACCGGCGATAAAGATGACAGTTGCGAGACCGACACCTTGCCAGACATCCACAAGTGCAATGGAGAAGATCGCCAAGCTCGGGTTTGTCAGCCAGTCAGGGCCAGTTATGCCGATCACACCCAATGCCTGGTTGATGAGGCCCTTCTCTGGGTTCATCAAGACGGTGAAGGTAAGGCCTACGCCAACCGTGCTCACCAGCACTGGGAAGAAGATCACCGAGCGCAAGTAGCCGCGGGCGACAATCTTCGAGGTCAGCAGCACGGCCAGCAGCATGCCAATGACGACCTTGAGACCGGATGTCATGGTGGCGTAGATCAACGTATTGCGGAGACCGATGACGAGCGCCTGCTCTTGGAAGAAGCTCTGGTAGTTCTTCAGTCCGATCCACGTCGAGGTAAAGAGGTCCCAGCGGGTGAAGGAGAAGTAGAAGGACAGAAGGGTAGGTACGAGGAAGAAGACGACAAAGATGATCGCTGCGGGAAGATAGAACCAGTACGGATAGGTCCCTTTACGCTCTTCCCTTCTGGTGCCTTTCGGCACGACCGGTGCTAAGGCCGTCCCCACCTCCGTTGTGCCCACTGTGCTGGTCATAGCGGAGCCCTTTCTTACGGTCCTGCCGCCGGTCCCGGTAGAGACCGGCGGCAGGAGGTGTGATGAATGATCATCAGCCAGAAGCTGTTAGGTCACTCCCAGCCGGGAAGACCCAATTGCTGGGCCTGCTTCTTGACGTCCTCGTCATAGAGCTCTGCACCCTTCTTGGCGTCCACCTGACCGGTGCCTACCTGAATACAGATCTGCTCGAGGGACGGACCCTTGATCGGCGACTTGAACTCCAGCGCCGGGCTCGCCTTACCGGTGTCGAAGTACTCCTGGGTGTCCTTGGCGATCTGCGAGACCTCGGTCGGCAGTTTGCAGGCTTTGGTGAGGAAGGGGCCTTGTGGTGGTGACCCCTTTGCCTGCGCATCACAGCCCTCCTGGGTTGCAGCGAAGGCGATGAGCTTCTTCGCGGCGTCGAGCTTGTCACCCTCCACCGACTTCGGGATGTACATCGCGGCTGTTCCGGGCCAGACCGTCATACCGTTAGTGGCAGCATCCGGTCCAGGGAGCGCGAAGAATCCGACATCATTCGTCTTGCCCGGGGCGACGTTTTCGATGTTCGCACCGACCCCGCCGAGCTGTGGATAGTGCGCTGCAGTACCAGTCGCCACCGCCTTGATTCCGTCGGTCAATTCCGCCGATGCGAAATCCTTGTTGAAGTAGCCGGCCTCATGGACCTGTTGAATGTGCTGCCATCCCTGCAAGGCGGCCGGAGTGTTGGCGTACTTGGCTTGGCCCGCTGTGTACTTCTGAGCGAAATCCGGAACCTGGGCCTCGACGTTGTGGTAGTCGCCGAGAACGAACAGCTGAGACGTCCACGTCTCCCCGTAGGACTGCTCCACCGGCGTGATTCCGGCCTTTTTGATAGTTTCGTTGTTCTTCATGAACTCATCCCAGCTCTTGGGTATCTGGAGATTGAGTTTCTTGTAGACCGGGATGTTGTAGAGCACCCCGCCGCCGAATGCAGTCCCGGATGGTCCGCCGTAGATCTTGCCGTCTGCACCCTTCGACGACTCGGCGAAGAGCGGATCGAGCTCGCTCGCCCAGGGCTGGTCGTCCAGGGGAGTGAGGTTCTGCTCCGGCTTGATCGCCTGCAGCAGTGACCCGTTGTTGTAGACGAAGACCTCAGACATCTCACCGGTGGACAAGCGCGTCTTGACTAGGTTGTCGCCCTCCGAGCCGCCCGGCCGGGTGTCATGCTTGATCGTGATGTTGGGATTTGCCGCCTGAAAAGCATCGATCAGCGACTTCGCGCTCGCCACAACGTTATCGTCGGCGCCGGTGAGCAACGTGATCGTTGTGCCGCCGGCACTGCCTTCGCCGCTGCTGCTGCCGAGGCTGCCGGCGCTGCAACCGGCGGCGAAGAGTGTGGTTGCTGCAGCGAGGGCCGTGAGCGCTAATCCACGCCGCCCTTTCTTGCTGAACCTCATGGGACCTCCAGGGTTAAAAGACACTGAGAAGCGGAGACTTTGGCCTTGACCAGCGCGCCGCCTGAAGCGTTTCAAGCGGGAACGCTAGCGTATTGGACATACCCCGTCAACCCATTCAAATGCAGTTGAGGCATTTTGTTAACCGATAGCGGCCGATGTTGACCAGCCTGAGACTTATGCCCGTCGCAAGACAGCTCGCTGGCGCTGTCGCCTTCCTGCGCACTCAGCTTGAAAAGTTTCAGTCTGTGAGTGAGATGAAGAGCTGCTGTGGGGCAGCAGCACCTCAGAGCGTCGCTCCAGCGGTTGATGAAACCCGATGTCGACCGCTGCCCAGCTCCTGCTCTTGGGTATTGGGCAGCTGTACCAGCGCCGTGACACCCTCCGGAATGGCGACCTCGAGCTCGATCGGCCCACCGCCGTCCTGCGACCAGGAGACCGAAATCTTGCCGTGCCTGGTTTCCAGGGAGGCGCGTGCCCAACGAATGTCCCCGCCAGGCTGGGGCGCAATCAAGACCTTCGAGTAGCCGGGCTCGAGCGGAGCAATGCCACCCACATTTCGATGCAGCCAATCAGCGACGGCGCCGAGTGCGTAGTGGTTGAAGCTTGTCATCTGGCCGGGATTGATGGTGCCGTCCGGCAACATCGAATCCCATCGTTCCCAGATGGTGGTCGCACCCATGGTCACGGGATAAAGCCAGGACGGGTTCTCGGTCTGGAGCAGCAGTCGGTACGCCTCATCGAGGTGGCGGGTTACGGTCAGCGCATCAAGAACATACGGAGTGCCCGCGAAGCCGGTCTGAATGTGGAAGCCGCTCTCTGTGACTAGCTCTGCCAGGCGCTTGCCCGCTAACTGCCATGTGTCTTGATCAAGGAGGTCAAAGACGATGGCCAACGCATACACCGTCTCCGCATCACTGTGTATGGTGCCGTCGTCTTCTACGTAGTGATCATTGAACGCAGTCCGGGTCCGGCTCGCCAATTCCGCAAAGTACGCCGCGTCCTCGCTGCGTCCGAGCAGTCGGGCCGTGTCGATAAGAATCCGGGTGTCTCGATAGAAGCAAGCCGTCGCCACGACGCCCTTGTCTGCCTTGGCATCAGCCGGCTTGTCCGGCGGCGCCGTCGGATCGAGCCAATCCCCGAACTGGAATCCGGTGTCCCACAGCCCGGTCCGAGACAGCAATGATTCCACCCGGCGGACATGAGCAGTCATCGATTCGTACTGGTCACTGAGCACCTGCAGATCTCCATACGCTTGCCACAGCGCCCAGGGCACCCAGACCGCTGCGTCGCTCCAGATGGCTGTGCTCTCTGGACGCGGCGACGGGGCTCTGAACTTCAGGACATCCGGTATGACGTACCCCACCATCCCATCGGCGGCCCGCTGCTCAGCGGCAAGATCAGCTAGCCAGTCCCGGAGGAAGTCTTTGACGTCGAACAGATAGGCCGCCGTGGGTGCGAAGACTGCAATATCACCCGTCCAGCCGAGCCGCTCGTCTCGCTGCGGGCAGTCGGTTGGTACATCCAGGAAGTTGCCCCAGGTTCCCCAAACGACGTTTCGGTGCAGCTGGTTGAGCAGCTCATCGGAGCACCCGAACTCGCCGGTGCGCCGCAGCTCGGATGAAACGACAACGGCTGTCAATGCGCCCTGAGCCTGTCGAAGGGCCTCAGCACCACCAGGCCATCCGTCCACCTCGACGTAGCGGAAGCCATGGAAGGTGAGGGTTGGCTCGAATACGTCCTCGCCACCGCTGAGAATGAAGCGATCAGTGGCCTTGGCGCTGCGCAGCGGCCGCGTTCCCAGTTCGTCGTTCTCGAGCACCTCGGCGTGCCGCAGCGTGATCGTTGCACCGGCGGGACCGTGCACCTTGACTTTCACCCACCCCACCAGGTTCTGCCCGAAATCGACCAGAGCCTTGCCGGCTGGCGAGGTCCAGATCTTGATCGGCCGAATCTCTTCCTGTCGATATACCGGCGGACCGATGTACGGCGTCAGAGTGGCGAAATCAAGTTCGGCCTGGTGTACGCCGGTCCAGGCCTCATCGGAGAAGTCGCGTTCCAACCAGGTGTCCGAATAACGCCGTGCGTCAATCGCCTCGCCGTCGTAAAGATCATTGAAGATCACTGCGGAGGGTCCGGCCGTCCAGCTTTCGTCGGTCACAACGGTTTGCACATAGCCATCGGAGAACTCGATCTCCAGCTGCGCGAGGGCTGCGAGCTCATTGCCGTACAAGGCCCTGCCGCCACTCCAGCCGAGCCGTCCACGAAACCAGCCATTCCCCAGCGCAATGCCAAGCACTGAGGTGGGCTGGACAAGCGCAGTGACGTCGTAGCTGCGGTAGCGCAGTCGCCATTCGTAGCTGCTCCACCCCGGACTCAGTACGTCGTCGGAGACCGGTTGGCCGTTGAGATAGGCCTCGAAAACCCCCTGCGCCGTGGCATGCATGGTGGCGCGCGTGATCGATCCATGACCGTCCTCCAGTTCGAACTCTTTACGGAGCAGCGGAGCTCCGTCGAAGTCCTCGTCGGGGGCGATGGGCACTGCAGACCAGTTGAGCGACATGAGTTCCTTTCGGTTAACGCAGGGTGCTGCGTCGAGGGATGAGGTGCGGGTCAAGCACTTTGGTGCGGTGCCCGTGGTCAGCCGGCTCGCGGATTTCTTCCAGAAGCAATTCGACCGCCAGCTCGCCCATCCGGCGACCGGGTTGGCTGACAGTGGAGACCGGGATGCTGCTCTCCGAGGCGAAATGGTCGTCGTCGTAGCCCACGACCAACAACTCATCTGGCACCGCCATCCCGAGATCGGTGGCCGCCTGAATAACGCCGATCGCCAATGGATCTGACGGACAAATCACGCCATCCACGCTGTCCAACTGCAGCACCTGATGCCCCAACTCTCGTCCTGACCCAGTAGTCAGATTCGGCGCGTCGACGACTCGCAGGCTGGCTCCCGCAGTGGCCACAGCCTTCTCGATGCCGGTGAGGCGCCGGCGGATGGCATGGAGCTCCGGGAAGCCGGCCAGGTAGACAAGGCGCCGTGCCCCCTGGTCAAGCAGATGACTGGCGGCGAGATAGCCACCCAGCTCCTCGTTCACCATCACGCTGCAGAGGCGGGAGTCTTCAGCGGGAGCATTCACCAGAACGATGGGTCGGCCATGACTCTGTACGGTGAGTGCGCCGTCCAACGGACGATCCATGGGAGCGAGGATGACGCCGGCGACCCGTGCCTCGTCGAAGAGTTCGAGATAGCCGTTCTGCTTGGCTAGATGGGCGTCGCTATTGGCGAGCAAAAGCTTGAGGTGTGCTCGGCTTGCTGCTGACTCGGCACCACGCGCAATGTCAACGAACAGCGAGTTGCCGATGTCGGTCAACACCAGGCCGACCGTGTCCGTTCGTCTCGCCGCGAGTGACCTGGCCGCGCTATTGCGCACGAAGCCGAGTTCGACAATCGCTGCTTCGACCTTGAGGCGCGTTTGTTCGGTAACGAGGTCGGGATTGTTGAGGACGTTTGACACTGTGCCAATTGCGACGCCGGCGCGCTGAGCAACATCTTGAATGCGGGGGCTGCTCGGCCGACCGTTGTCACTGTCGGCGTGACCAGCCCGCGACTGCGCCATGCCAGGCAGGCTATACCGTGATGGGCCTAAACCTGAAGCGGTTCAACCATGTGGACTAGGGATTGAGTAATCCGCGTCAGCAGCCTACCGAACTTGACAGTTTTCGCCGTCGGTCTGTACCGTCACACCAGCTTCAGAACGTTTCAATGGAGGGTGCTGCGCTGAAGCGCCGCCCGGCCACGGCTATGTGCCGGGTGCGCGACGACAGTGAAGTGCAGCAAAATCGAGTACAACGAACTTGACGAGTTCGAGGCCGAAAACACTGCTCGGTTGGGGGTATCGCAGTGGTTGTCGCTTCGTACGAATTCTTGGAAGTGAGTGAGCAACATGCCAACCTTCTCCGACATCTCCGATGAGCTGGCCCATCAGGCAATTGAGTTGCCCTCTTGGGCTTTCGGTAACTCCGGCACCCGGTTCAAGGTCTTCGGTACTCCGGGCACACCGCGGACGGTCCAGGAAAAGCTGGCTGACGCGGCCAAGGTGAACGAGTTGACCGGGCTCGCGCCGAAGGTCGCGCTGCACATTCCGTGGGACAAGGTGGAGGATTACGGTGCGCTGCGAGACTATGCCGCTGATCTTGGTGTGGCGCTCGGCACGATCAACTCCAACACTTTCCAGGACGATATCTACAAGTTCGGCAGCCTTACGCACATTGATGAAGCCGTGCGCCGCAAGGCGATCGACCACCATTTCGAGTGCATCGAGATCATGAACCAGACCGGGTCACGGGATCTGAAGATCTGGCTCGCGGACGGCACCAACTACGCCGGCCAAGGTGATCTTCGAGGCCGCCAGGACCGGCTCGCCGAGAGCCTTGCGGAAATCTATGACCGGATTGGGCCGGATCAGCGGCTGGTGTTGGAGTACAAGTTCTTCGAACCGGCCTTCTATCACACTGACGTACCGGATTGGGGCACGTCGTATGCGCACTGCGCGGCTCTGGGGGAGCGGGCCGTGGTCTGTCTAGACACCGGACACCACGCGCCCGGTACCAATATCGAGTTCATCGTGGTGCAACTGCTGCGGTTGGGGAAGCTCGGCTCATTCGACTTCAACTCCAGCTACTACGCCGACGATGATCTGATTGTTGGCTCGGCCGATCCGTTCCAGCTGTTCCGCATCTTGTACGAGGTAGTACGGGGTGGCGGTTACGGGCCGGATTCTGAGGTTGCCTTCATGTTGGACCAGTGCCACAACGTGGAGCCCAAGATTCCCGGCCAGATTCGGTCGGTGCTCAATGTGCAGGAGATGACCGCGCGGGCCCTGCTCGTCGACCGTGATGGGCTGGCAGCTGCCCAAGAAGCCGGTGACGTGCTCGGTGCCAATGGCATCTTGATGGACGCCTTCTACACCGACGTACGACCGGCGCTGGCTGAGTGGCGTGAGTCGCGCGACCTGCCGGCTGATCCGATGAAGGCGTACGCGGAGTCTGGGTATCAGCAGCAGATCGAATCCGAACGAGCCGGCGGAACCCAAGCCGGATGGGGAGCATGATCATGACGAATCAAGTAGTCACAGAGCTGATCACCCGCTCCAACAGGCTGGGATCGGATCCCAAGAACACCAACTACGCCGGAGGCAATACATCGGCCAAGGGCTCTGAGACTGATCCGGTGACCGGTGAGCCGGTGGAGCTGGTCTGGGTCAAGGGCTCCGGCGGGGACCTGGGCACCCTGACCGCGCCCGGCCTCGCGGTGCTGCGGCTTGATCGGATGCGGCAGCTCGTGGATGTCTACCCCGGCGTCGAGCGCGAAGATGAGATGGTCGCCGCTTTCGATTACTGCCTGCATGGCAAGGGCGGCGCGGCGCCGTCGATCGACACCGCGATGCATGGCCTGGTGGATGCCGCGCATGTTGATCATCTCCATCCTGACTCGGGCATTGCGATCGCCACAGCGGTCGACGGCGAGGAGCTGACAGCCAAGATCTTCGGTGATCGCGTGGTCTGGGTGCCGTGGCGCCGGCCGGGCTTCCAGCTCGGCCTAGACATCGCCAAGATCAAGGCCGACAACCCCGAGGCGATCGGCTGCGTTCTCGGCGGCCATGGCATTACGGCTTGGGGCGATACGTCTGAGGATTGCGAGGCTAACTCGCTGGAGATCATCAGGACCGCGGAGGCTTACATTGCCGAGCATTCCAAGCCGGAACCGTTCGGTGCTGTGCTCGACGGGTATTCCGCACTGCCGGACGATGAGCGACGGGCCAAGGCGGCCGCACTGGCACCGACATTGCGGTCGATCGCGTCATTCGACAAGCCAATGGTGGGGCACTTCACCGATGACCAGCGGGTGCTGGAGTTCCTGTCCGGAAGTGAGCATCCCCGGCTGGCAGAACTCGGCACCAGCTGCCCGGACCACTTTCTGCGGACCAAGGTCAAGCCGCTGGTTCTTGATCTTCCGCCGAACGCGTCGGTCGAGGACTGCATCGCTCGGCTCGGCGAGCTCCATGAGGCGTACCGCGCCGATTACCAGGCCTACTACGAACGTCACGCGACGTCGGATTCACCGGCGATTCGGGGCGCCGATCCATTGATCATTCTGGTGCCGGGCGTCGGTATGTTCTCCTACGGCAAGGACAAGCAGACCGCTCGGGTGGCCGGTGAGTTCTATTTGAATGCGATCAATGTGATGCGTGGCGCGGAGGGCCTGTCCAGCTACCAGCCGATCGACGAGTCGGAGAAGTTCAAGATCGAATACTGGGCGCTGGAAGAGGCGAAGCTGCAACGCATGCCGAAGCCCAGGCCGCTGGCCACCCGGATCGCGCTTGTCACCGGCGCGGCGTCGGGCATCGGCAAGGCAATAGCGGTTCGACTGGCCGCCGAGGGTGCCTGTGTGGTGATCGCCGATCTTGACGCCGGCAAGGCGCAAGCTGCGGCAGAGGAAATCGGCAACAATGATGTGGCCGTCGGCATCGCTGCCGATGTCACGGATGAAGCCGCCGTGCAGGCGGCCGTTGATGCTACGTTGCTGGCCTTTGGTGGCATCGACATTGTGATCAACAACGCCGGCCTGTCGCTCTCCAAGGCATTGCTCGATACCACGGTTGCCGACTGGGACCTGCAACACAACGTCATGGCCAAGGGCTCCTTCCTGGTGTCGCGAGCGGCGGCCAGGGCGTTGATCGAGCAGAAGCTGGGCGGCGACATCGTCTACATCTCCAGCAAGAACTCGCTCTTTGCCGGCCCGAACAACATCGCCTACTCCGCCACCAAGGCCGACCAAGCGCATCAGGTGCGGCTGCTGGCGGCCGAACTCGGAGAGCACGGCGTGAAGGTGAACGGCATCAACCCCGACGGGGTGGTCCGTGGCTCAGGCATCTTCGCGGGCGGCTGGGGTGCCAAGCGCGCCGCGGTCTACGGTGTCCCGGAAGAGGAGTTGGGCAAGTACTACGCCTCACGAACCTTGCTGAAGCGCGAGGTGCTGCCGGAGAACGTTGCCAATGCGGTCTTCGTGCTCTGCTCGGCCGATCTCAGTCATACGACCGGTCTGCACATTCCCGTCGATGCCGGCGTTGCCGCGGCTTTCCTGAGGTGAGCCACCGGGCTTCGACGGGCTCAGCCCGCATATGTGCCCTGAGCCGCCGCATATGTGCCCTGAGCCGCCGCATATGTGCCCTGAGCTTGTCGAAGGGCACGCAATGACAAGCGGTTGGCTAGCCGCTGTTGATCTCGGTGCCACCAGTGGCCGAGTGATGCTCGGCCGCCTTGGCCCTGACGAGCTGAGCGTTGAGGCGGTGCATCGCTTTCCGAACGATCCGGTACGCGTTTCGGACGGGCTGCACTGGAACATCCTTGAGCTGTACCGGAACATTCTCGTTGGTTTGCGTAAGGCGGTCGGCGCGCAGCCGGACCTGGCAGGAGTCGGCATCTGTTCCTGGGCGGTGGACTACGGGTTGCTGAGCGGTGATCGCTTGATCAACAATCCGTTTCACTACCGCGACGAGCGCACTGCGATGGGTGTCGACCTGGTCCACAAGATTGCTGATCATGCCACTTTGTATGCGACGAACGGTCTGCAGTTCCAGCCCTTCAATTCGATCTATCAGCTCGCTGTCGATCATGAAGCCGGAGTGATCGATGACACCACCAGGATGCTGATGCTTCCTGACTTGCTGGGATTCTGGCTTACTGGTGAGCAAGTCGTGGAGCGCACCAACGCCTCTACTACCGGGCTGTTGGACATTGCCAACGGGAGCTGGAATGCGACCTTGATCGACAAGCTGAGCCTGCCGCGATCACTGTTCGGGTTCTTGGTCGATGCGGGGACCCGCGTCGGCGCGCTGCGGGACGAGGTGACAGCTGAAGTTGGTGCCACGACAACGTTAGAAGTGATCGCGGTCGGGTCGCACGACACGGCCTCGGCGGTGGTTGGTGTCCCCATGCTCGAGTCGGGTGCGGCGTACGTGTCGTCCGGCACCTGGTCGCTGGTCGGCATCGAGCTTGATCGGCCCGTGCTCACCGAGGAGAGCCGAGAGGCCAACTTCACCAACGAGGGCGGGGTCGATGGCAAGATTCGCTACCTGCGCAACGTGATGGGCATGTGGCTGCTCAGCGAGTCCATGCGCACCTGGGAGCGTGAGGGTCAATCGCTCGACCTGGCCACGCTGCTCGACCGGGCAACTGCGATCCGTACCCCGGTGCCGATCTTCGACGCGAACCACCCGAGCCTGCTGCCGCCCGGCGACATGCCCAAGCGGATTGCCACACTCTGTGCCGAAGCCGGTGCAACGGTCCCGGACTCACCGGCTGCGTTCGCCCGCAGCATTTTGGAGAGCCTTGCCGAGGCGTACGCGGCTGCGATCACCGATGCCGAACGACTCAGTGGCTTGAAGATCAACACGGTGCACATTGTCGGTGGCGGCAGCCAGAACACATTGCTCTGCCAGCTGACGGCCAACCGTACCGGCCGGCGGGTGCTGGCTGGTCCGGTGGAGGCGACAGCCGTCGGTAATGTGCTGATCCAGGGACGCGCGGCCGGCCTCCTGGAGGGACAACTTTCCGACCTGCGAGCGTTAGTCGCGAGAACCTTTCCGCCGGTGGAGTATCAGCCGCGCTGATTGAGGGGTGCCGATGAGAACTGCGCTGTTCATCACCTGTCTTGCCGACGCCCTGTTTCCCGAGGTGGGAAAGGCGACCGTAAGGGTGCTGGAGCGGTTGGGGCATACCGTTGAATTCCCGAGCGAGCAGACCTGTTGCGGCCAGATGCATGTCAACACTGGTTATCAGAAGCAAGCGCTGCCACTGGTCGAGCGGTTCGCCGAGGTCTTTGCACCGTACGACGCCATCGTGGCGCCGTCAGGCTCCTGCGTCGGCTCGGTACGTCACCAACACGCCATGATCGCGAAGCGATTCGGCTCACCGGAACTGTTAGAGCAGGTCGAGTCAGTCGCGGCGAAGACCTACGAGCTGTCGGAATTTCTCGTCGACATTCTCGGCGTCACCGATGTCGGCGCCTACTTCCCGCATCGCGTGACCTATCACCCGACCTGCCACTCGCTGCGGATGTTGCGGATAGGCGACAAGCCGATCAAGCTGCTGCAGGCTGTGGACGCCTTGGAGCTTGTCGAGTTGCCGGCAGCTGATCAGTGTTGCGGCTTCGGCGGCACGTTCGCGATCAAGAATTCCGACACCTCCACCGCGATGCTGGCGGACAAGATGCGCAACGTGCTGGACACCGGCGCGGAGATGTGCACCGCAGGTGACAGTTCCTGCCTCATGCATATTGGCGGCGGCCTGTCTCGGATCCGAGCTGGCGCAAAGACGGTCCATCTGGCCCAGATTCTGGCCGCGACTCGTGAGGAGCCGATGGTGCTCGGACGCGCCGAGCAGCAGGCCGAGGTTCACGCCGGACCGGAAGCGGTGCTATGAGCGCGCCTGTGATGCTGGGTATTCCGGAGATACCGCCGCCGTCTCCGCGCGGTGTGGGCAATCTTCGGGGGGAGGAGAAGTTTCCCAGCGCTGCCCGGCGAGCTCTTGCCGACACCCAGCTGCGCCGAAATCTTGGCAAGGCGACCACGACAATCCGAACCAAGCGGGCTCAGGTCGTGGCAGAGCTGCCCGACTGGGAGGAGCTCCGCGAGGCGGGGCGTCAGCTCAAGGTCCACACCATGGCACATCTGCCCGACTACCTCGAGCAGATCGAGTCGGCCGTGGCCGCCCGGGGCGGCGTGGTGCATTGGGCGCGGGACGCCAACGAGGCAAACGCCATCGTGATCGAACTCGTCCGCGCAAGGGGTGTGGATGAGGTCGTCAAGGTCAAATCCATGGCCACTCAGGAGATCGGGCTTAACGAGGCGTTAGAGGCGGTTGGCGTCGCAGCACTGGAAACCGATCTTGCTGAGCTGATCGTGCAGCTCGGCCACGACAAGCCATCGCACATCCTGGTGCCGGCGATTCATCGCAATCGGGCGGAGATCCGGGAGATCTTCCTGCGGGAGATGGCCGATGCTGATCCGGCTCTCAGCGACGAGCCGGCGGCGCTTGCTGGGGCCGCTCGCCAGCATCTGCGGCGCAAGTTCCTCTCCGCGAAGGTAGCCATCAGCGGCGCCAACTTCGGGATAGCCGAGACCGGGACTCTCGGCGTCGTGGAATCCGAAGGCAATGGCCGGATGTGTCTGACGCTGCCTGAGACCCTGATCACGGTCATGGGAATCGAGAAGCTGGTTCCGCGCTGGCAAGACCTGGAAGTCTTCCTGCAGCTGCTTCCCCGATCCTCGACTGGGGAGCGGATGAATCCCTATACCTCGATGTGGACTGGTGTGACGCCCGGGGATGGCCCGCAGGAGTTCCATCTGATCTTGCTCGACAATGGCCGGACGGCCGTGCTGGCCGATTCGGACGGCCGGGATGCGCTGAACTGCATCCGCTGCAGTGCGTGTCTCAATGTCTGCCCGGTCTACGAGCGGACTGGCGGCCACGCGTACGGGTCGGTCTATCCCGGCCCGATCGGCGCCATTTTGTCGCCGCAGCTCACCGGCATCGAGGACAACGCCTCACTGCCGTACGCGTCGTCACTGTGCGGCGCGTGCTACGACGTCTGCCCCGTCAAGATCAACATTCCGGAGATTCTGGTGCATCTGCGGGCCAAGCACACCGAGACGTACGCCGCAGAGCATCGGGTGCCGAGCGCCGAGGCATCCGCTATGAGGGCGGCGGCGTGGGTGATGAGCAACCCCAAGCGCTGGACGCTTGCACTCAGGAGCGGCCGCCTCGGCCGAGCGCTCGGTCGCAAGCGCGATGTGATCGGTGATGTGCCAATGCCGCTCGCGAAGCAGTGGACCGATGCCCGCGACTTCGCGCGGCCGCCACAACAGACCTTCCGTGACTGGTGGGCCGCGGAGCATGGGGGACAGCGGTGAACGCTCGCGAGGAGGTGCTGGCCCGAATTGCGGCCGCTCATCGTGCCGCGCCGCCGCCCGACCTTCCCTATGAACGCATCAGTCGGGAGTACCGGACGACCTCGGACTCATCGGCAGAGGCGCTGACGGAACTCTTGATCGATCGGCTGGTGGACTATCGAGCGCTGGTGCGGCAGTGCTCAGCCGATGATCTTGCCGAGACCATCGCCGATGCGCTCGCCGACCGCGGTGCCCACACCGTGGTCGTACCTTCGGGCTTGGACTCGTCATGGACGAGTGGCATGTCGGGAAGCATCCTGACGGATGGCTTGCTGGCGCACCATCGGCGCACGGTCTCGGAACTGGACGGCGTCGACGGTGTCATCACCGGCTGCGCCGTGGCGATTGCCGCGACCGGGACGTTGATCTTGGACGGTTCACCGGGACAGGGTCGCCGCGTCCTGACGCTGATCCCCGACTACCACCTCTGTGTGGTCTTTCCCGACCAGATTGTGGCAGATGTTCCCCAAGCGCTGGCGCGGCTGGAGCCAACCCAGCCACTGACCATGATCAGCGGGCCGAGCGCAACCAGTGATATCGAATTGAACCGTGTAGAGGGCGTACACGGACCGCGCACTCTCGAGGTGATCATCGTTGGAGAGGAATGATTGATGCCGCGGTATTGCCTGCTGGGACACGTAGATCCGAACCGTCTTGATGCATACCGCGAGGCGCACCGCGCAGTCTGGCCAGAGCTGCTGGAAGCACTACAAGAGGCCGGCTGGCGCAACTATTCGCTTTTCCTGCGTGACGACGGCCTACTGATCGGATATGCCGAAGCCGACGATCTTGATGCGGCGCAGGAAAGGGTTGCGCGCACCGAGGTCAATGCCCGCTGGCAGGCTGCCATGTCAGAGCTGTTTCAGAGCGAGGGCGCTCCCGATGAGGCCTGGGAGATCGTTCCCGAGGTCTTCAACCTCGAAGATCAACTTCGCAGCGCTCGCGCAGACTCGTAGCCTCCGGGAACAATCCCGGACTCCTTGTCGAATACCATGATCGACTTTGAGTCGTAGTAGCTCGGCCAGCCAGCATCGTGATCACGAACGAATCCGACGAAGGCCGAATGAACCTGATCAGCAAGGGCCTGTGGCGGCTCGGGACCGGCGACCCGGGTCACATCCGGGTCATCCAGCAAATCGAAGATGAATGGCACATCCAAGCAATGCTCTGCCAGGCCGCTAGCGGCGGACTGCCAGGCAAAGTCGTACGCCCATGTCGGCGCCATTGACTTGCCGCGCAAATCGAGCCAGTCGACGATGCGGCGACGGAACATCACGTCGGTCACGTACTGACCAACGACTTCGGCCGGATGGTGATCGGGCAGCGCCGTGGCGTACCGCTGAGCAGCCTCAGGGCTCAGCCCGATCTGCTCGAGGAGCGGCTCGATGTCATGATCTTCGAATAGCTGCCGGTTTGCCTGCGCCAGCCCGCCGAACTCCTGCCTGGTCGAACCCACCAGGATTGGGATTTCGCGACCCGACCCGGCACGGATGCCCTCCTCGATGGAGCAGGGATACAGGTCGCCATCGACGATCGGGCCGAGGGGCAGGGAGCCGTCTATGGCCCGCATCACTGCGAGCAGATCGTTCACCGTCGGCTCCTGCAACGGTTCAGATCCGGCGCGCTCTGCCGCAAGCAGGTCATCCTCGGGAACGCCAACAAAGCCTGATCGATCTGGCGTCACACTCAGCCGTTCGGCAAGGCGCGCCGTCGTTTGCTGGGCGCGTTCGAGAGGAATATCGGTAGGCACTCCGGAGATCGACGCCGCGGCTCTGAACAGTTCGCGCGCCCGGGGTGTGTTCACCAGCGTCATCACCGCACCACCGCCGGCAGACTGGCCGGCGATGGTGACGCGCGCCGGATCCCCGCCGAACTGACCGATGTTGTCGCGTACCCACTCCAGCGCAAGCAGCCAGTCGAGGATCCCGCGATTGGGTGGCGCATCGGGCAGCCAACCGAACCCGTCGAAACCCAGGCGATAGGACACAGTGACCGTGACAACGCCGTCTCGGTTGAACGCCACTCCGTCGTACCAGGGGCTGGCCGGCGAGCCGGCGACATAGCCGCCGCCGTGGAGGTAAACCAGCACCGGGAGCAGCTCCTCTGGCCCGTTCGCCGCCCGCGGGCGCGGAGTAAAGACATTGAGATTGAGGATGTCATCGCCCGGAATGCTCGGTTCCGGGATCGTGGTCACCTCTGCCAGTGCCTTGCGTTGCGGCGTCGGCGCGTATCGAAGTGCATCCCGAACCCCGGTCCATGACGTCGCCGGCACGGGTGTCAGGAATCGAAGATCACCGACCGGCGGCTCGGCGAACGTGATGCCCAGGAAAGCGGCCGAGTGGGTGCGCCAGAAGCCACGGACTGCGCCCGCATTTGTCTCGACAACAACGTGCTCGCCAGCTGGGGTGGGCCGCATCGTACTTACTATCTCCGACCGACCGATGCCGGATCCTCGAGCTGTAGCAAGGCGCCGGCGGTCCCAGTGTCGGTGATCAACACGTTGACCCATCCTCCGATGACTGCGGCATGGATAGCTGTGTGTTTGCTCTCGCCACCAGCGATGCCGATCCGCCGTGGGATCTTGCGCAAAGTGTCCGCGTCGATACCGACAACTCGATCATCGAGATCGCTCGGCACCAAATTGCCTGCAGCGTCGAAGAATCGTTGGCAGATATCGCCGACGGCACCGGCTCCAAGGAGTTTGTCTTGATCAGCAAGGTCTGCCGCATTGCCGCTGGCACGCAACAGCGGTGAGGGGGGAAGGGGGCCAATGCCCGCAAGCGCCATGGTCAGCCGGGCCCATTCTCTCGCGACCGATTCCATCGCCGGATCGTTCAGCAGACTCTCGCGCATGGTCTTGTTGCCGACGAGAACCGGAGCTGGCACGAAGGTCGCGGTAGCGCCGACGAGTCGAGCGAACTCCGTGAGGAGCCGATTGCCTTGAGTCTGGACTGACGAGTTGCCGATGCCTCCCATGAGCTGAATGACACTCTCGGCACCAGCAACGCGGAAAGGCCGCATCCGGTCCACAACGGCGAGCAGAGTCTGACTCCAGCTCGAGATCCCGATGCGTTCCCCACCCGTCAGCGTCGTTTCCAAATAGGTGGCGCCTGCCGATCCCAGCCCGGCGATGATCTCTTCGTCGGTTCCTTCGACGTCAACGACCACAGCCTCAGCTAGGCCGTATCGATCTTCAAGCCCTTCCTCGATCTCGGTATACACTCCCGGAGCGACTGCAACCACAGTTCGAACGATCCCCAGTTCAGTAGCCCGCTTGAGAAGCCGTGACACCCGTGCCTGGGACAGATGCAGGGTCTCGGCGATGTCCACCTGGCGTATGCCGCGCTCGTGATACATCCGGGCCACCTTGGTGATGAGCCGGAGTTGGCCGTCCGTCGGGACTCGCGCGACGCTCCCGGGCGATGCCGCCATCGATCGAAACCTCCTAAGAACTGTCTGTGTCCTATCCTGCCAGCCAGCGAATATTGATGCACTGGCCTGCCAGTCAGCGGCCTTGCGCCGCGCTCACCCACGCAGGTGTGGTCTCAGCGCAAATCAGGATCGAAGGCTCGTAGCGATCGAACTCGATGGGCACATAATCCGGCGGGCGTTGTCCCGAATTCAGCACCGCGCCTGTGCGGGGATCGATCAGCCAATACTTCGATGGCACTCGGCCGTCGGCGTCGAAGAACATCCAGGGTCCACCGTGCTCGGCGTAGCCGATGTAGAGGACGCCCGGATCGAGCAGACCGCGAGTATTGGCCGATACGTCCCAGCAAGGGCTGGCCTGGGTGATCGGAAGATCATCAAGGATCTGGCCGACCAGGCCGACATACCGACTGCCCTCGAAATCCAGTGCTTCCTTCCAACCGGCACCTTCGGCAAGGAAGTACGCGCCGTGGCCTGGCTCATCCGGGTGCAGCCGCCATGGCCACAAGCTGGCCGCTCCATACGCCACGCCCATCAGAGCTCCCGCGCAGACGTTGCTCCAGGCTTCATGCCCCTGCCACCAGCCCTCAGCGACTCCCCGACGGCCAGTGTGCTCGTAACTTGGCTCGCCGTTGATGATCGCCTTGGCCGGCCGCTGCGCCCACATCGTCGCCAGACGATCCGGCACATGATCGCCCATGTGCCCGGTCTGGCAGGACTGGAAGTCGAGCCAGTCGGCATCTTGATGTACGTCGTTGCGGTGATGGGGCCGGTAGTGAATTCCAGTCGGTTGACCGTACGCGTCCCAGGCCTGGATCTCGTGACCACCGGCCTCGACCTGCGGTTCTGTGCCGGAACCATCACCGCACGGCAGATAGATCGCAGGCCGGGCTCCGTAGCGCGCCACCAGGTACCGGCAGTATCGTGCGTAGTCGGCGGGAGGAACTACAGGTCCCGCGACGCCGAGTCCTTTCCAGCCGAATCCATGAAAGACCGGCTGTAGGACTGGGGTAATGCCATGGTTGATCAAGGTGTCGATGATCATGTCGAAGTACTGGAAATACTCGACCTTGATCTTGGTAAGGCGGCCCTCAGGAAGATCGTGGAAGCCAACCTCGAAGCCCTCGTCGACATTGCGGCCGACCGGTCCACGCGCGTTCATGTCCGGCTGCACGGTCATCAGCAGCACGGCATTGAACCCTTTCGCCTGACGATCCGCCGCGTACACAACAACATCTTCGACAGTCGCTCGGAACGGCATCGCCCAGGCCGTATCAATCACCCAGAACGCTGGCGACCCGTCGGCGTAGCAGAAGCTGCGGCCGGCTGGATGCGCCGTGGCAAACCCGCGGGCAACCGCTCGATGCGGATGATCTTGGACCGGCGGGCCAGTGATCACCGCACCATGGGCTGGCTGGAAGTCATGATCAGATCTGGCGGTGTGAACACTCCACTGCCACTCACCGTCCGGTTGGGTTGATGCGAAGCGGACCCGATAGGTAGTGCCACCGTCCCAGAACACCGGACGTCGGAGTTGCCGTCCGCTGGCGTGGGTGAAGATCACCCAGGCGTCGACGTCGGTGTAGGGATTGGCGACATCTGGTCCGACGAGGGCAATGTCGACCTCGCACCATTGCGGGATGGCGCGTCCTTCGAAGGGACGCATCTCGGCGGCGGTTGAGGCTTTCATCTACGGGGTGAAACGGGTTCGGCTGATCTCGCCGGCCCAGCGCTCGCGGCTTCGTTGGCGTTCCATCGCATCCATGATCGGGACATAGACGCGACCTTTGCTACGGGTGGGCCAGACGGATTCCTCGCCGAGACTGCGCCAGGCAAGCTTCGCGGCCCCAAGAGCCGACACCTCGGCGGTCTCACTCACCTCTACCTCCCGGCCGAGGAGGTCAGCTTGTGTTTGCACCACGAGTGGGGACGCGGTGGCTCCGCCATCGGCGCGGAAGAGCCGTAGAGGTGCTGAAGTCTCCTCGATCACGTCCACAATGTCGCAGATCTGGTGGCTGATGGAGTCGACGGCTGCGCGAGCGATGTGGGCGCGGGTGGTCGCTGGACTCATTCCCGAGATCAGCGCATGGGCGTCGCGATCCCAATGGGGTGCGCCCAGGCCGGAGAAGGCGGGAACCAAAGTGACGCTGCCGCTGTCGGCAACGGTCTCGGCAAGAGCGATCAAGTCGGCAACGCGCCCGGCCGTAAGAACATCAGCCGTCCATGCCAGCGTGGCGCCCGAGGACAAGATGTTTCCTTCCAGGGCGTAGGTGGGTGATTTGTCGATCACCCATGCCAACGTCGTCGGTACCCGCTCTTCACTCGCCGAAAGCTCCGCGACCGGAGCCATCACCGATGTCCCGGTGCCGTAGGTGGCCTTTGCCTCACCGACCTCGGTACAACCATGGCCGAACAAAGCAGCGTGCGAGTCGGCAAGTACGGCCAGGATCGGCGTGCCGTCGGGCAGCAATGGCACGCCACTCGTCACGCCGAAGCCACGGTCGGACGCTATCGCGGCGGGCAACGTTGTGGCCGGCACGCCGAAGACGTTGAGCAAGTCTTTGCTCCAGTCCAGCTCGGCGACGTCGTAGAGCAGGGTACGAGAGGCGTTCCCGGCTTCGCAGAGGTGCTCCAGGCCTGCAGTCAGCTGCCAGATGAGCCAAGAGTCCACCGTGCCCAGCCGTACGTCATCCATCTGGACCGAGGTCGGCAGATGGTCCAACAGCCAACGCATCTTGGGAGCGGAGAACATCGGGTCGACCCGTAAGCCGCTGTGATCATGCACAAGCTTCCGGCCCTGGTCGTCGATGGTTCGGTTACACCACTCCGTCGTGCGACGATCCTGCCAGCCGATCACCGGGCCCAACGGCATTCCGGTGCTGGCTTGCCAACCGACCACGGATTCCCGCTGAGTCGACAGCGCGATACCGGCGATCTTGGCGTCGGGAATGACTTCACAGCAGCCTGCGACCGCTTCCAAGACACTCGACCAGAGACGGTTCGCGTCCTGCTCGACCCACTCAGGACGCGGGGAGGCGATCCCAACCGGTGCGCTGCCCGCGGCGACCACGCGGCCATCGGCGCTGATCAAAGCGGCTTTCGAGTTGGTCGTCCCCTGGTCGATTGCCAAGATCAACTCATCGGTTGATGCTCCGGACACGGGGTAACGCCTCCTCTTGATTGGAGCCATTCTCCAGCCACACCTTGCGTGGACTTGACGAAGTCAGACTGCTGATAGATTATACAGTAGTGAATGAATAGTACCCAATGAATAGGACAGAGCCATAGGAGGGCAATGGAGGCCCACATCCGTCGGCGCGTCATCGTCAATACCGACGCCAAGAATGAGGCCGATGACCAGTTCGCGATCGTGCATGCGCTGCTGTCACCTTCACTGGAGGTTCGCGGTCTGATCGCGGCTCATTTCGGCACTTCACGCAGCGACCGCAGCATGGAGGAGTCGCGTGAGGAGATCGATCTGCTGCTCGACCTCATGGGACTTCGGGAGGACGTGACGGTCGCTAACGGTGCGGCTACTCCGATCCCCGACGAGCAGACACCGCGCGAGAGCGAGGGCGCCCAGCTGATCATTGCCGAGAGCAAGCTGGCTTCGGCACAGAAACCGTTGATGGTGGCCTTTCTGGGGCCCTTGACCGACATGGCCTCTGCCATCCTGCTCGACCCCGACATCGTCCACCGCGACATCGTTGTGATCTGGATCGGCGGCGTCGGCTACGGCGGGG
>Ga0081455_10000617_pt1 | contig 46122 bp, 48 predicted proteins | sample TabmetS3T2R1_FD_70207 | JGI IMG/M metagenome (GOLD analysis project Ga0081455, IMG submission 70207) | Tabebuia heterophylla rhizosphere microbial communities from the University of Puerto Rico - S3T2R1 | ecosystem: Host-associated > Plants > Roots > Rhizosphere ...
CCAGTGAGAGCTCTAACGTTGAAACCAAGAGCCTCATCATTAATCACTATGGTGAATTTCTTTATGAAACCCATCTTTAGGAGTCTTTTGATTCTGCTATATACAACTGAGGAATTAACATTGATTGATTTGGAAAGTTTTGGAACAGAAATGCTTGCGTCTTTGGAGAGCTCACTGAGAATTTTCAAGTCAAGTTCGTCTATTCTACCCATAAATAGCTCTTGGATATCTTTACATCAGGAGGGGTTAATAAATGTATTATTTTCAAAATAAGGTGCTGTTTTTTAGAAGAATAAAATAAGATTATAGAATCCCTTTATCTTTTAACAATTCCGCCATCAGAACAGCTCCTTTCGCCGATCCCATCTTTTCGTTGTGTGACAGTAACACGTACTTTATGCCATGGTCAAACACAGAGTCCCTTCTTAACCTCCCGACCACTGTCGTCATCCCATCATTGATCTCGCGATCGATGCGAGGTTGAGGTCTGGTAGGATCGTCGTGAACGATGATGTAATCTCTAGGGGCCGACGGTAGCTTCCGGATGTTAACGGAATCTGAAAACTTTGTCATCAGCCGCTTCACCTCGTCAGGCTCCAGAGGTTTCTCTGTTTCTACGAACACAGCCTCAGTGTGACCGTCCAACACCGGTACTCTAGTACATGTACAGCTAACCTTAAGATCAGCTGGGCTTACGGAATCCTTATCGAATTTACCGAGGATTTTCTTCGTCTCAACTTGGACTTTTTCCTCCTCCTTGGGAATATACGGGATTACATTATCCATAATATCTAAAGCGACAACACCCGGTGATCTACCGGCCCCTGAGAGGGCTTGCATGGACGTCATGATCACGCTTTTTAGGCCTGCATTTTCCATGATTGGCTTTAATGTAATCACTAGTCCTGTTGTGGTGCAATTAGGTAACGGACATACAAAGCCTTTCCATTTACGCTGTCTTTTCTGGATATTCAACAGGTCAATATGATCTTCATTTATTCCCGGTATGATTATGGGCACGTCGCTTTCATATCTAAAAGCTGCCGCAGTACTTATGACAGGTACAGATTTCGCAAAATTGGGCTCTATTTTGAGAGCATCATCTGATTCCAGGGCAGTGAATACAAGGTCAAACGATTCTGGCCTAACATGATCTACCGTTGTGACAATCATGTCACGAACGTAGTCAGGAATTTCGTTTCTGCTATGCCATCTCAATATAGCTGAAGAGGGATCCCTTAAAGAATCCACATACTTTTTTCCAGCTGATCTTGAAGATGAAACGACTGTAGACAATTCAAACCACGGATGCTTGTTTAGCGCCAGCACAAACTCTTGGCCTACCGCTCCAGTGGCGCCGATTAAAGCTACCTTCAACATCAGGTTGGCTTGGTAAGCTACATCTAATAATCTTTTCACGAGACAATTTGAAACTTAGCGAAAATATGCCTAATGCCCCCCAATATCCGGCATCTACATTATAATGATGGATGAAATTAGCTACTGGATGACGTCAATGATGAAGAATAAACTGAATTACGATTGTTTTCATGGAGGAATTTATTCTGTTAACCCTGCTTTGGTTCAACTCGATTTCAGCTCCAACGTCAATCCTTTAGGAATCTCAAAGGAATTGTTGAATGAGGTGAGTAGAGAATTGGATAGTCTCTGTACAACTTATCCTGATCCGTCTTGTAGGGAATTGAAGAAGGACATTCTAGACTACCTAGGGTTAGAACTGGACCCAAAATGGTTGTTGGTTGGCAATGGTGCCACAGAACTAATCCACATTTTCGCACGTACCTTCATTCGTGGGAAGGTAGTAATTTCTGCTCCTACCTTTTGTGAATACGAACTTTCGGCAAGAAGGGTGGGAGCAACGATCAAATTTGTTCCCTTAAAGAATTGGGAACATGATCCTGAAATCATATTGAAAGAATCAAAGGAAGGGTGTGATGCGGTTTTCCTTTGTAATCCGAACAACCCAACAGGAATATTGTCAACAGAATCGGCGAGAAAAATAATTGAGAATATTGATCCACATACTCAGATGTTCTTAGATGAGTGTTTTATTGAATTAGTAGGAGGAAAAGGTAAAAAGAATAATAGTATGATCGAATTGGTTTCAGAATACAAAAATCTAGTGATACTGAGATCGATGACAAAGTCGTTTAGTCTAGCAGGCATCAGATTAGGATATTGTGTGTGTAACCCGAATCTGATAAATCTCATGCTCGATAACATGATTTCTTGGAACGTAAATGGTGTAGCTCAAAAAATAGGGATGTTGGTTCTAAAAGATAAATCATATTTAGAGAATTCCAGGAGACTGATACAACGCGAAAGAAATTTTATGGTAAAAGAACTAAAAAAGAAAACGAAATTTTCTCCTATGTCATCTGACGTCAATTACTTTTTGATAGACGTTTCAGATCAAAGCTCAACTGAAGTTCGTAATTATCTTCTAAACAATAAAGGAATATTGGTACGTGACTGCAGTACGTTTACTGGAATGGGCCTAAAGCATATTCGGGTTGCTGTTAAAAAACACACAGAAAACGCCATTCTTATAGATGCTTTAAGTTCAATGGAGCCATGACTGCAAAAGTCTTGATGATTCAGGGTACATCTTCAGGGTCAGGAAAAACTACAATCGTTACTGTGTTATGTAGGATTTTTGCAGACAGAGGATACAAGGTTGCACCGTTTAAGTCTCAAAATATGTCCTCAAAAATTTACCGAATTGAAGACACCTCAGAGAGGATTTCAATGGCTCAAGCTGTTCAAGCTTTTGCGTCTAGAAAAAATCCTGACGTAAGAATGAATCCTATTCTACTAGAACCACACGGTAACTATGTAAGTGATGTAATTATAGAGGGTCATTCTCACGGGCTAATGCATGCAAAGGATTACTATCAAAAATTTGTGTTGCAGTATGCATTTCCAATTATTCTTAATTCTTTGGATAGCCTTAGAAAAGACAATGACATAGTTATAATGGAGGGGGCAGGATCCCCGGCCGAGATTAACATCCAACAATATGATATCGCAAATATGCTTCTCGCAAGGGAAGTAAGCGCTCCAGTTATCATAGTTGCCGACATCGAAAGGGGTGGATGCTTTGCCAGTATCGTAGGGACAATGTCGCTTCTAAAACCCTCCGATAGGGAACTTGTCAGAGGCTTTATGATAAATAAGTTTCTTGGGGATATATCACTTTTAGAATCAGCCATGTCAACTGTCAAGATAATGACAAACAAGGAGTTCTACGGAGTAGTAACTAAGATAGAAGTAAACTTGCCTAAAGAGGATTCCCTCGATGGTATAGATTCTACTGAAACAAATGCTCCTGCTCTTGACGCTGCATTGGATGAACAAATTCAAAATTTGGTAAGAGAAATCGAACCAATGATTGACATGAAAAAAATCTCAAAGGAAATACTTGAATTAGAGAATGATTTATGAGCAATTTGTTCTTCTGACGGGTGGCTTAGCTCTTGGGATAGTCCTAGACTTAATGTTTGGGGACCCAAGAAATAGGTACCATCCAGTCTCATGGCTCGGTAAGTTAATCGAACTCATGACTCCGCATTTGAAACACAGTGTGAGAGTAAATTCAATTTCACAGGGTAAAATTGAAAGGGTGAAAGGAATCTTGTTTTCCTGTGGCCTTGTTTCGGGCATAGCATTGCTGACAATAACCATGGCTTCGTTAACCGCTCTTTTCATGGGAATACTGATTACCATGATTTTGTTTGCAATCACGCTAAAGATATCAATGGCACTGAAAGGAATGGAGAAATCTGCTATCCAGATCCTTCGCTCAATAGAAGAGGGAAAGTTGGAAGAAGCTAGATACGGTTTATCAATGATAGTCAGGAGGGATACCAGTAACTTGAATGAAGAATATATCCAATCTGCGACTATCGAATGTATTAGCGAAAGTACTGTCGATGGAATCATATCTCCATTGTTCTTCTACTCAATTCTCGGACCTGTAGGTTGTGCGACTTATAGAGTAGTTAATACACTGGACTCCATGCTTGGATACAAGGATCCTTACTACAAGGATATGGGTTGGATGCCAGCCAAGCTTGATACTATTTTCAATTTCTTGCCAGCTCGTGTGACTGGTCTTCTGATCGTCGTCTCAGCTTACATGGTTCGGGCAGATTGGAGAAATTCTCTGCTAATCCTGATTCGTGATCATCACAAAACAACCAGCATCAATGCTGGATATCCTATGAGTTCTATGGCAGGTGCTCTGAGAGTGAAACTTGAGAAAATGGGTAGCTATGCTTTAGGCGAAGGGACTGAATTCGTTACAATTGATAAATGTATGCTCGCCCTCAAAATTATGAAGATAACCACTTTGCTATTCTGTTTGGTTTTTTCAATTCCTCTTATCCTTCTATTATCTTATTTAGGTTGGTGGCACCTAATCTTTGGTATTTAAGCCGCTCATGGCCGTTGTCTCCTTCTTGACGATAATCCCTCTTACCCGACATAGCCAATCAGCTCCAATTGATATAAAATACGTAGCGACAAATATGTATCTGTTCCCGATTGTTGGGGTACTGATTGGGCTATCCGCTGGTTTAGTTGGATACGGCCTCTTACTTGTGCTCGATCCTCAAATCGCAAGCCTTCTTGTTGTTGTGTTTATTACTTTGATGACCGGTTTGCATCATACTGATGCACTAGCTGATTTCGGCGACGGCTTGATGGTGAAGCGGGGTAGGGAATCGAAGAAAAACGCAATGCACGACCCTTCAATAGGATCAGCTGGGGCAACAGCCTTGATTTTATATTTTATAGGCATGTTTGCGACGATTTCGTCAATTCGTGATGGCACCCTCCTACTTTCGTTCCTACTGACTTCAGAAGTGATTGCTAAATATATGATGGTAGAACAGGCCCGTTTTGGCAAGGCTGCTTGGGATGGACTTAGCTCTCCTTTTGTCTTGGCCATGAAAAATAAGATGAAGTTCATAGTTTGTACGTTGATAACCTTGACTATCGTGTTTCTTGTAACTGGATACGAAGGTCTGATCACTTTAGCAATTGCGTTTCTGGTTGCAGGATTGATCCAATTTGTTGCTCGTCTGAGCTTTGGAGGAATTTCTGGAGACGTAATGGGGGCTTCAAACGAAATTGTTAGACTAGCCTGCCTGGTTTCCCTATCCTCTGTTTCGGGTTTTATTTCACTATGATGGCTGTGATTATGTGTGGTGGAAAAGGATCTAGATTCATTACTCCAGATAATATTGAAAAACCACTAGCGCGCATAAAGGGTAAAACTCTTATTGAAACCGTCTTAAATGCCGTGATTTTGTCTCGTCAGTTTAGCAGAATTATTTGCGTATCTAGCCCTCGTTCTCCACACACAACAGAGTTTTTACAAAGAAATTACAGGACAGATCACAATATTGATGTGATGGTTGCAGACGGACTAGGGTTTTCCAAAGACCTGTCCAAGGCTCTAAATTTGATGAATGAACAGAAGGTTCTTACTCTTCCTTCGGACTTGGCTTTACTTGATTCAGATACCGTCAGAAAATTGATCAAAAGATGCACACCGTCCATTAAGAATACCTGTATAGCAGCAGTTGCAGATAGATCATTTGTTCGCTCCATCGGCACGACCTGCAGTTACTTAATTGATATCGAAAGCAAGGAGTACTGTTACACAGGAGTCTGTGGGTTCTATCTGGGCACGTCGCTCTCTGACGAACCATTCGAGGAATTCTATTCAATTGTAAACGAGATACAGCTCATTCTCAACATTAATACCACAGAAGATCTAGGAATCGCCGAACATTACTTGGGAGACGACTTAATCTAGATTGTTTATAACTTTGCCCAATATGTCCGCCTTCGATCCTGTTCTTTTTACCAGCATGGCTCCACATTTTTTGCAGTAAACATCTGCGGTAGTGTGACTAAATACTATTTTCTTTTCATCGCATTGGCTGCATTGAGTCAAAATAAACCTAGTGTGAGGTTTAGGTATTAGGATCATGTTTTTCTTCATACCAAATACCACCTAGCTACGGCTGGATCTCCAATTTACGGATCCTCATTCCTTCTTTCATAGTCTTTCTTTGACAATTCTTACAGGTGTATCTCAAGGTAATTTTCTTCGAAGTCTTTGCTGTTCTCTTGAGTTCGGGAAACTTTTGTCCTCCGTAGCCCTTCTTGTCCTCCGCGTGCCTTCTTGCGCCTAATGCCATCTTTCTATCTTTACCTTTCTTATATATTGAAATAGATTGTGTAGTATGAGTTTTACATTTCGGGCAGAATTTCCGAAATTCCTTCTGCATCTTCATACATGTTCAGATATGAAAGGGTAATTTAAGGACAGCGTACTTCCCTTCTCTTCCCACCGTACAGGGTAAGATAAGTCTTGACCGACAAGCTGACAATTAAACGTAAGAAATGACGCAACGCAATATGTTCGTAAAGGGATTTCTGAGTAAATCTAATATACTAAGTCTTATATTCCAATAGGTGATGTTCGAAGCACTGCTAAAACAAGTAATCGTCTTCTCTATGGAAAGCTTTGGGGTATGGGTTCCGCTAGCATTTGGCCTTGCAGTAGGACTTGCATTTGCAGTAATTTCAGGCGCACGACGTTCTTCCTAAACGACCTCGAGCTCATATTTTTATTTTTATACTTTCTATCACATTAGTCGGTACAGTATATCCTCATTACTTTGATCCAATTTTTACATATTCCTCACCAAATAGTTCAAAGAACATTGGCCGACTAAATCACTAACAATAATTTGCAAAAAACCAAAGGTACGTTCGATGCAAATTGTTCTTCCGCAACTACAATTGCGTAGTTCCCTTTGATGTGAGAAAATTTCCAACTGGCTTCTAACGTTTCAGTTCTTACTGGAATGAATGATAACGATAATAATATGGTTGTCGGCTCTTATAATTTTCGATGAGTTACCTAGCCAAGATCGGAGTTGAGAAAGTAAGGCGTCTGAAGGTTTCCACCAACCAAACAACGAGTTTCTTATGGGAAGGAGAGAACGTGTTATCTACTCCTTCTATGATATCAGAAATGGAAGAGACCTGTAGACTGCTTGTCAAGGAAAAATGTATAGTAGACAGCACGTGGGATTCGGTGGGTACATTGGTCAACATAAAACACTTGGCTGCTACTCCAGTCGGTGCAGAGATCACCCTGAAGGCCAAAATCGTCTTATTCGACGAGAGGAGAGTGTTATTTGAAGTAGTAGCTTCGGATAGCCTAGAAAGAATTGGCGAAGGTACACACGAAAGATCGTTAATCGAGGTCCCTAGGTTCAGGAAAAAATTTGTTGAGAAGCAGAAGAAATTGGGCCTGAAATAATGGAAATAAACCAGTTACATTTTGGGGCGAAGATGAAAATCTGAAAAACCTGTCTGCTTTAGTATCAATAATCAAGTATCGTATTTATGAAACACTTTACTAATCGAATGCATCGAACTTTGCCTTTCTAGCTGAAAATAGCGCATAGTTAGTTTTTAAATGAAAGATTCACAAAGACCAATGCTGTCTTATTAGGAGCTAGTGAGGGAGGCTTTGACTCGACACATCAATCCCTCTTGGAACGCCTATCGAAACATGCCTGCGAAATCGTGATACGTTATTTTTGATATAGTACACTTATTGAGAGAAGTAAAACTAAATAAGTGGCTTTACAAAGCAGTATTGTTCTACTAGGTGAATAGAGTATATGTCAATTCAAACTACAGCTGGTGGAATGCCAGTGATAATTTTAAAGGAAGGAACAAGAGAAAGTAAAGGCAAGGAGGCTCAGAAGAATAATATTACAGCAGCAAAGTTGGTCGCAGAAGTTGTCAAAACCAGTCTAGGCCCAAGAGGCATGGACAAGATGCTCGTAGATTCTCTTGGTGATGTGACTATCACAAATGATGGGGCTACAATTCTAAAAGAAATCGATGTGCAACATCCCGCTGGAAAAATGATGGTAGAGGTTTCTAAATCAGTAGATAATGAAGTTGGAGATGGTACTACTTCGTCAGTCGTTCTTGCAGGAGCATTGATAGAAAAGGCCGAGGATCTAATCAACAAAGATGTCCATCCATCAGTGATTGTTGATGGTTATAATGCGGCTTCAGAGCATGCATTAAAATTACTACAGAAAATTGCTGTAAAGGTCGACACCTCAGACAAGGAATTGCTAATCAAGATTGCAAGAACTAGTATGGATTCCAAGTTGGTCTCTGAGGACAGCCCAACACTAAGTGAAATAGTGGTAGGTGCAGCAAGGCAGATAGCAGAAAAGCTTGAAGGGAAAGAAGGGTTAAGAGTAGACCTAGACAACATTAAGGTCGAAAAAAAGGCTGGTGGAGCAATAAGAGATACCCAACTCGTAAAGGGAATCGTTCTTGATAAAGAAGTAGTCCATTCAGGGATGCCGAGGAGGGTTGAACAAGCAAAGATTGCTTTGATAAACTCTGCGCTAGAGATCGAAAAAACTGAAATGAGTGCAGAGATCAGAATTAGTGACCCTCAGCAAATGCAGATGTTCCTTGAAGAAGAAAACAGAATGCTGATGAGTATGGTGGACAAGATAAAAGACGCAGGTGCAAATGTAGTTTTGTGTCAAAAAGGCATTGATGATATTGCACAACATTATCTAGCCAAATCAGGCATCCTTGCCGTCAGACGAATAAAGGAAAGTGACATGTTCAAGCTTGCTAAAGCCACAGGTGCAAGAATCACAAGTAACCTTGAAGATCTTTCAAGTAAAGACCTAGGCGCCGCTAACCTAGTCGAAGAGCGCAAAGTCGAGACCGACAAATGGGTCTTCATAGAGGGATGCAAAAATCCAAAGGCAGTCACAATCCTTGTTCGAGGAGGCTCTCAAAGGGTCGTAGATGAAGCGGATAGGTCAATACATGATGCCTTAATGGTTACTAAAGATGTTTTAGAAAAACCAGCTATAGTTGCAGGAGGAGGTGCTCCAGAAGCATTTATTGCAAACGAATTAAGGCAATGGTCGAGCAGTCTGGAAGGCAGAGCTCAACTCGCTGTTCAAAAGTTTGCAGATGCACTTGACATAGTCCCCCTTACGCTAGCAGAAAATGCCGGCATGGATCCGATTGACACTATGACAGAATTGCGTGCAAAACAGAGTAAGGGTTCTAAGTGGACAGGAATCAACGTTAGGAGCACGGTAGTCGCAGACATGTATAAACAAAACATATTGGAACCTCTTGCTGTTAAGGAACAAATAGTCAAATCTGCTACAGAAGCTGCAACCATGATTCTGCGAATCGATGATGTTATAGCTTCTAGCAAATCCAAAGCACCCGCTGGACCTCCTGGTGGTATGGGCGGTATGGGCGGTATGGGCGGTATGGGCGGTATGGGCGGTATGGGCGGTATGGATATGGAATAATTTTCTGCCAGATTACCGCGTGTCAGTTTCCCTCGAAGTGGAATCATATCTTTTTTCTTTTTTGGGCAAAGCAATTCTTTATCAGAAATTCAAAAAATTTAACTTTTCTAGTCGCTAACAGATCGTTTTCTTGTGGGATAGAGGGCTAAATGCAATAAAAAATGTGGAGATATCTAATTCGTTGCGGCAGAAAAAACTATGGCTTCCAGAACAATCAAAATCGGATACATTGCGTCATCAATCCGTATGATTAAATCTATTCTATCCCGATCGCCTACTAGGCCTCAAAATTGTAATTATGATCAATCAGTACATGCTGCTCATTCCAATGATGAACAAACATCAGCTTATTTTTCTCCAATCTTGATTCAGAGTGTATTAGAAATGAATACATGAATCTTATGCTAAATCTGTTACATTCTTGGCATGTTTTGAGATAGGATGAAGAGAAGCCGTGTGCTTCCCCTACTACGCATCGCGACGCACTCCTAATTTCAGAGTAATATCCAAGCCATCTAAGAGAAAACACCATAGGAAGTGGTTGGCTTAGGCGCTTCGCCCATTTAGGGGATAAAGTATCCAAGCTGAGTTCATGCCTCTTCTTAGAAACAAGAATATGTTTCTGAGACATATACTTAGATAGACTAAAGTGCTATTAGAAGATTATGCCATCTCAGTGTAAGGAGTTCGACTTATTGTTCGTCAAGACCAAAGCATGATTAGTATTCATTCGGAAACTGTGTTTTCATATTCTCAAACTAACTGCTTGGGGCAATCCTTTCTCGAGTCAAGAAGTTCTTTTTCAGTCAAAAAATGATTTCCGATGCACGATCGCAAATATACACAAAGTTAATAACAAATAGTCTATAAACTGTAAAAGGTAACTATTGAGGACATTCTCAACAAGAAGTTCAAAAAAGGAAAGAGAGTCAAAAAATGATTTCCGATGCACGATCGCAAATATACACAAAGTTAATAACAAATAGTCTATAAACTGTAAAAGGTAACTATTGAGGACATTCTCAACAAGAAGTTCAAAAAAGGAAAGAGTATTGGGAGAAGAAGAGCTCTACATTGGCACTGCGGAATCTGAACATGTTGAAATGTACCTTAAGGCTATATGGTATATTCGTGAAAGAGGGGAAGATGTCAAGGTTAGCTCAATTGCAAAATTGCTGAATGTCAAGCAACCATCCGTAGTTCAAATGCTACGCAAACTTGACGAAGCTAATTTAGTAGAATATAGCAAAGGCAACATGGTAAGGATGACTTCTGAAGGCGAACGCATAGGTAAACAGATGATTCGAAATACACGACTACTGGAAGTATTGATGAGAGATTCATTAAAGATAGAAATAGACGAAGAAATGGTCTGTGGAATTGAGCATCATATGAAACAGATTTTTACAGATGCCCTTTGCACGCTCCTAAAGCATCCAAGGAAATGTCCACATGACCATCGAATTCCTTTAGGAAGGTGTTGCAGATGATGGTAAACTGATCCCAACCAGATTACCAGTATAATCTCAAGTTGCAATAAGAAACTATATTTCGTTCCCTGAATTGATTCTTTTTTCATTGTTTTTGTTTCCAACAAGATATACGAAAACATCATCGAGGGTTATGGGCGAAACGGTAAATTGAATATTCATTTTTAAGGCTTTTTCATAAATCTTCTCCGCGTCGGTTTCATACGCAAAGATTCTAACAAAATTAGCTCCTGAATCCACGACAGAGCCTAACGACTTTAGACTCTTATCCAGGTTGATTTTTGGTACATCAATTCTAAGTTCATAAGGAACGATTTTACGAAGCTCGTTCATAGTACCGTTTGCTATAATTTTTCCACTATCAATTATTACGATATAGTCTGCAAGAAGTTCTGCCTCATCCATATAGTGAGTTGTCAACAAAATTGTCCTGTCCTGATCTTTCCAATCCTTGATTGCCGACCATACTTGTCGACGAGAAACCGGATCTAGGCCTATAGTTGGCTCATCTAGAAATAGCAATTGGGCGTCAGGTGCTAAAGCCATTGCAACAAGGACCTTTTGCTTCATGCCGCCTGATAAATTCATGGCGGGAACATTCCTAGCATCATAAAGATCTAACTTCTCGAGGATCTGAACAGCTTTTTCTTTCGCGATTTCGCTGCTTGCGCCTCTGATTCTTAACCAATTATACACGTGATCCCAAGGCGTTAGTGCTCTCAGTGGTCTGCCTTCCTGAGGGATTGCAGAAATTTGGTTTCGGACCCTGCCGGGATGCTTTATGATGTCATGACCCAGAACGAAAATTCTACCTGATGTGGGCATGAGTTGAGTAGCACAAATTCTTACAAAGGTAGTCTTTCCAGCTCCGTTTCTGCCCAACATTGTAAATATCTGCTTTGAATCGATACTCAGTGAGATATCATTCAAGGCGGGGTGTTTGGACCCCTTATAGGATTTTGTTAATTTTGAAGCTTCAATCACACTCATGAATTATACCAGCGCTACCTTCAATCTTGACTAAAGCTATATTCAATTCTACATTGTGAGGTGAATTATGAATAGTGTTCAAGTATTCGATCCGCTAACAATTGGATTTGTCATGTACTTGTCTTAATGACATTTGTTGATTACGACTCTTATAATTATTATTACTATTATAGTTCTTATTATTGTCTTTCTCGTTGAATAGCACCGTCCAGTTGATATCTAGTACATAGTGGGTCAAATAGGCAGCTTCAAACAACTTCATTATAATATTCCTCACCTTCAATGTCTATATAAGCCGTGTTCCGAAAAGGCTTCCATCAGATAATCTCATTAGAAAATTCAGGCTGTTACCCTTTTCTGCTTCAGTTGAATAAATCGTACCTCTTTCATCAGCTCTGGCATTAGTATCTATGTTAAAGATGAAATGATAATCATTTTTCTTCAACTTGAATAGGTCATCCTTCAATGCAAAGAATATTTATTACAACTCCCTCCTTTGCGTCAAAGATGCTATTTATTCAAGTAGATGCTATTCTATAGCCTGGATAGTTGAGGAATAACGATAGATGTTTAGCCTATGCACCGCAATTTTCAAGATCCAGTCATTCTTAACTCTCTATCCAATTCCTTGAGCAGCGCCTTTTGAACGTCATTTATTTTAGTTGGCACCTTCACATTTATTCTTACAAGCTCATCTCCTCTTCCATAACCGCCATACCTTGGGAGGCCTTTGCCCCTTAGTTTTATGATTGAATTTGGTTGCGTTCCTGGGGAGATCTTGACTTTCTCCTGTCCTTCAAGAGTCGGAACTCTTATTTCAGTTCCCAAGGCTAGGTCGGTAAAACTTAGATTCTGATTGGTTAAGAGGTGACCGTCTTCGAGTCTTTGAAACTCTGGATGCTGTTTGACGTGTGTTCTTATGAGAAGATCGCCTGGCATTCCATTCTCTGTTGGCTCTCCCTCGCCAGGCAGTTGAAGAGTCATCCCATCTTCTACTCCACGCGGAATTTCCAATCGTAGTTTTTTTGTAGTTCTGATATTACCCGATCCATTACATGTCCCACATGGTCTTTCTATTATTTCGCCCTCTCCGTGACACGTGCGGCAAGGCTCCAAAGATACAAACGTGGAAAATCGATTCTGACTGTACACTCTCCTGGTCTGTCCCTGACCATTACATACTGTACATTTTCGCGGCTTTGTGCCAGGTGCGGCACCGGTTCCGTTGCAATTAGTACATCTATCCATTTTAGGCAGTTCTATTTCATCTTTCTTGCCCTTCAAAACATCTTCTAATGATAGATCGATGTCATACAGAATATCGCGGCCTTTCTGTCTTCCACCGCCAAAATTGAATCCGAATCCGAACGGATCCGACGAACCTCTACCAAAGCCGCCCCTAGATCCAAAAAATTGTTCAAAAATGTCTCTGAATCCCCCAAAGCCCATATCCTTAAAGATCTCTTCAAAGTTAGCCTCTGAACCTCTGAATACCTCTTCAGTACCAACATGACCATACGTATCATATCGCTTCCGTTTGTCGTCATCAGATAGAACTGCATATGCTTCTGAGATTTCCTTAAAACGCTCCTCTGCGCCAGCAGATTTATTTCTGTCAGGATGGTATTGCAATGCTAACTTTCTATAGGCGTTCTTGATATCTCCTTTCTCTGCGTTCTTGGGTACACCAAGTACTTCGTAATAGTCTCGTTTGCTAGCCATTTGTTTGTCGCCTCCTCAAATCAGCATGAGTAACCCTATCTGTAGCATCCAATGAACAATAACTATGGAGGGGGAGGCGGTGGCTGCTGAGTATCTGTAGACGTACTACTTCCACCACCGGTATAAGTTTCCGAAGTTTGATTCGCACCAGATGCACCTTCATCTACTGTCTGACCAGACTGGCCTCCGGTACCAGGAGCTGCCGCAGCTGCTGCTGCTGCACTTGTAGCTCTATAGACTTCAGTACTTATTTCGCCCAATATGTTCTTTAATTCCTGGATTTTTGCTTTGGTGATCTCACTGTTATTTGATGCTAAGGCATCCTTCAATTCTTGCGAAGCTTTTTGAACTCTTTCTACCTGTTCTGGCTTTATTTTGTCTTTTAGATCCTGATTGACCAGTTTCTCGGCGGAATAAACAAGATTATCAGCCTCATTCTTAAGTTCAGCCTCTTCCCGTTTCTTCTTGTCGGCTTCAGCAAACTGCTCGGCGTCCTTTTTCATTCTTTCGATGTCATCCTTGCCAAGTTTAGTATTTGCAGTGATAGTTATCTTTGCTTCTTTGGAAGTTGCTAGATCCTTGGCTGAAACATTCAAAATTCCATTCGCATCTATATCAAATGTGACTTCAATCTGCGGTACTCCTCTTGGAGCAGGTGGAATACCAGAAAGATTGAACATTCCAAGGGAAACACAATCTGCAGCCATCGCTCGTTCTCCTTGTACTACGTGTATTGTGACGGCAGTTTGATAATCTGCTGCAGTGGTAAATATTTTACTCTTTTTTGTAGGAATCGTTGTATTGCGCTCAATTATGGCCTCCTTTAAGCCACCCAAAACTTCTACTCCAAGTGTCAGGGGCGTTACATCAACTAATAATATATCTGTGGACACGTCGCCTGAAATAACAGCTCCCTGGATGGCAGCCCCCATAGCAACTGCTTCCATAGGATCCACACCCCTCTCAGGTTCTTTTCCCATGACAGTAGCAACAAATTGACGAACCATAGGCATTCTAGTTGGACCACCAATCAATATAATTTTGTCAATATCGTTAGGACTCAACTTTGCATCTTGTATTGCTTGCATAGTTGGACCCCTACATCTTTCTATGATAGGTCTTAGCAATTCTTCCATTTTTGCTCTAGTGATTTGAAGTACTAGATTTTTTGGACCGGTAGCAGAATCATATGCGAGGAATGGCAAGTTAATTTCAGTATTAACCATGTTTGATAGCTCTATCTTCGCTTTTTCAGCTGCTTCCCTTACTCGCATCATAGCTGCTCGGTCATTACGGATGTCCAAACCAGACTGGTTCTTAAATTCCTGTAAAATATAATCTACCAATTTATTGTCCATATCAGTCCCACCTAACTGTGTATCACCTGCAGTACTTTTCACTTGAAAAACTCCGCCTCCCATTTCCATAATAGTAACATCCAGGGTTCCACCTCCTAAATCAAATACAACGATCTTCAAGTCTTTTTGAATCTTATCAAGCCCAAATGCCAGAGAAGCTGCTGTCGGTTCATTTATTATCCTGACTACTTGGAGTCCCGCAATCTCGCCGGCGTCTTTGGTCGCTTGCCTCTGGTTATCGTTAAAGTAGGCTGGAACGGTGATCACTGCTTTGTCTACACTCTCGCCCAAAAACGCCTCGGAATCCCTCTTTATTTTTTGCAGAATAAATGCGGAAATCTGTTGTGGGGAATACTCTTTTCCAGGTATGCTAAAGCGAAAGTCAGTTCCCATTTTCCTTTTTGCTGCTAGTACAGTGCCTTCTGGATTGGAAATCATTTGTCTGCGTGCAGGTTCTCCCACTAACAATTGTCCATCCTTCGTAAAGGCGACAACAGATGGAAACGCCTTACCTGCAATAGAAGTTCCTTCAGCCGCCGGTATTATAGAAGGTTTACCTCCAATCATAGCTGACGCGGCAGAATTACTAGTTCCAAGATCAATTCCTATAATCTTTCCCATTTTTTCTTAGTCTCCTTTTGTTCTGTTACTGTCAATAGCGCTATTTTTAACTATCCTTTTAGAGATTTCTACCAAACTAGGCCTCAATACTTTGTCAGACATCATGTATCCCTTTCTAATTTCCGCGATCACAGTATTTTCTGGAACAGTGTCATCGTATTTGAATGAAATAGCATCGTGAATATTGGGATCAAAGGGAGTACCAGTAGTTTCAATTTCCTTAACACCTTCCGCATCAAACAATGTCTCGACGTTCCTCAAAATACCTTCTAGACCCTGTATTACAACCTGATCTGATTTGCCTTGTTTCGCAGTCTCTATAGCCCTAGATAAATCGTCATGAATAGAAACAAACTTTAAAATAAGTTCTGCTTTTCCTTGGTTTATCTTAGATTCTATTTGTCTTTCCATTCGTTTTCTATAATTGTCAAAATCTGCCATCAAATATCTCAATTTATTCAAGTTATTATCGGCCTCTTCCTTAGCCCTCTGACGTTCTGCCTCGGCCTGCGAAAGTTCATTCTCTAGGTGAACAATATACTCTTGCTCCTTATCTTCTTGTGGAGATGGTTGTTGTTGCACAACTTCCACTTCTTCATCGCCTTCATTATTGGATGCATTGTCCTTTTCGCAATTCTCTACGCTCAATTCTACCTTGAAGAATACCTACAGAAAAAGCTAGATAATTACATATCGATTAGCATGAATAAATGTGGCTGTTCGACTGTATATTCTTGTTTATTGATTATCTGGTCGAATGAGTAGTAGCCGGATCATAAAAAAGTAGATTAGGCTATGCCTAGATTAGGAAACGTGGATCTTGTAATCCCTAGCTCACCTTGAATCTTTCGTATCTTGGTGGCATATTCCGTCATTCTAGCATTGTCTGCCTGAACCTTTGCAATTCTGTACCCCTTCCAAGCCTTTCTTAAGGCGCCCCAACTCTGTCCTGTAGAGAATCCACTCGTAGATTCTAGTGATTGGGTGCCTAAGGTTGCATCAGGGTTGAGAGACATGATAGCTGTCATCGCGAGATACAGAGCGATACGGTACTTAGAGCCCATTGTTAAATTTCTGCTAGCACTAGGCTAAAAATAATTATGCAAATAGCACACAGCGGACTTGATATTTCAAGAAAGTCAACTTTTAGTTGCTAACTTTGACTGCCCAATCGGAAAAGCAAAGTGCTGATAGGACGCGGATGATAGGTTATGGTGAAAACTAGCCAAACCTAAACCATGAGCGATTAATTATATCACGTAACCACATCGCCATTTGACTGCCCACTGGGGAACGATATCCAATTATCGATTCAAGCATAATTGCCTTTGATGGACGATTTCGCACCGCATGCCTCGCATAATAGAAAACCCAATTTCTTATTCTTTTCAGTTCTAGTATCTGGGCTTCCACAAACGGGACAGATTAGGTAATCCTTTACATATCGATCAATTAATGCTCCAAAGGATGAAGGTTCCTTTCTTCCTAAAAATATGACTCTCTCCCCTGCAATATATCCTGCCGAAGCAAGCTCTTTGTTTAAATATAACAATAACTTTTCTGGATCCCTGTTTAACGCTTTAGGAAAGTCCATGAAATTCCTAAAAATCGTACGCTGGCCGACCCAGATTATTTGGGGAGTAGGAAGTTCTAGTCTCGATGCCTGTTTTTTTGTAGTGTTCCCTAATTTATCTCGCAACCGGGACAATAACATTTCGTAATCTGACTTATTTTGAACGCTCATTGACGCAGATCCTAACTCAAACGTACTTATTGTTCGTTGTGATCAAATTAATGGGATAGTCCATAATTTTCCATCCGCAATAATGCCTTTCAACTAAAATGCTGTGTCGTTCATCAGTATTTGAGATTCCTCCTGTAGAACTTCCAGCTTTAGAAAACAGTAATCAGCCCTATAGGTAGATATGAAGGCTGTCCTCAAATCCCAAGAAGATATACGATGGTAGCGTGCATGAGACCTGCATATCCTGCTGACTAAGATAGTCGCAGATAGAAAGTTTAGACCAACTTGATTTGAACGAAATGCAAATGGTTAATGATTGTTGCGCATAATGAAAGAACGAATCTATCGGCACTGGCGTAAACGGGTAGAAAACCTATCGTAGTAAGTCCCTGTTGGAACAGCGTAAAATTTGCAAGGGGATCCCGCCTCTTCCAATTTTTGAACGTTTAGCTACGGCAAGGAGATCTTTCCATTCATCACCTTGGCATTTCATTTGATTTAGTAGTTATCAAAAAAAGGAAAAGATCTTGACATTTAGTAACGATCATATATTAAGTGATACACCAAAATTTGCACACTTGAAAAATAAACTGTTTTGGTAACCCGGCAAGAGAAGCTGATGGGTCACGATCATTGATGATATCTAGTATGGATAGTCCTATCTCCTGCACACTAGATTGGACTTGCGGTTCATGCTATCGTCGATAGCCAGTCAAAAAAAGGCGTTAGCGCATTAGCGAATGGCAGCTTTTGTACGTCCTTTGAATTAAATCCCAATAGTAGCATCCTTAACTCCATTTTTTCCCTGAGGTGCTCAGGAATTTGGGCCGGTCGCAGAGGATTTAGTAGTTCAAAAAAGTAGTCCTGTCGATAGTAAGCAACATGTTGCGCAAAGCAATTTATCAATATGGTTGGGTCCCCAGAAATTCTGTCTCGTATCTTAATGTTGTCATTCTTTGACGAATTCCTTAACTCAGTTGAAATCTGCACTGCCCGTCGAGTATAGTTTTCTCTGACAAAATCAAAGGTTGTCCGATTTGACATCGAATTGCACAAGTTGACCTCTTTTGTTATCTGATTCATTCCATTGTGGGCTAGATCCTTTGCATTCAAAATGTCGATCTCACTTGATATCTTACCGTCCTTGCCAAAAAGAAAAAAAACCCCTACGATTTCATCACCACGGATAAATGGGAACATCAATTTTTCATCCATAAATTGGAGTATCCTATTCTGAATATCGCGAGGCATAAAGATACCCATGTAGGAATCATTGGCTAAAATCATGATAGTCACTTGAAATGTTCTCTACTTTCCACTGTGCTCTGGTTTAGTACAACTCCTCGAAAATATACAGCCATGGTATTGCTACATCCCCTTCTATTTATTGCGCTATTCAAATTATCGCTTTCTAGCAAATCATGTCCGGAACCGATGCCATGAAGCAAAATGTCGGGTAAAATCCAATCTAGCTGATAAATTAAAGATAAATTCTTAAAAAATTAAGGTTTAGTGCGCATGAGGCGGAGGTGCACTACCTTTAGAAAGGGATTCATTAAACGTTCCTGATGCCTTCTCATGGAATTCTAAATTGGACTGATCTACTTTTACTGCTTGAGGAGGACATACAGAGACACATGCCATGCACCAAATGCAGTCATGTTCCCTAATTGGGTCAGCTTTGTCGGTATAGTCTTTTCGTTCTTCCTTCACACTGCTACCCGTTCCATTACTAGTAGCATTGGCCATTTCGGTAGGAGGTACATCATTTTCGGTTCTGTACCACTGGAAAACCTGAACTGGACAAGCCTCTATGCATGCCCCATCGGCCACGCATGAATCCCAGTCTACTGCTACCATAGTCCCGTGTACACCTATAGGCACTAGCTCTTCTCCGTGTGCTGTATATGCTGACTTGACTTCTTCGTTTTCTGCAGCTTCAGCTGTCCTTCCTGGTCCCCACACATAGTGGTATTGCTCGCCATCTCCGAGAATATGTTTACCTATTACTTGCGAATTCTTTGGAAAGTCTGGATCAATTGGCATACTTTGTCTGCAATTATTCGAGATACATCTTATTTAAACTATATGTGAATTCGTTTGATCCAAAAATATTCGATCAGGCAAGATAATACACATAATTTCGATTTAATGAAATATTTTTCATAAAATAATAAATATTATGTTGTCTATTTTTATCCGATAATAATTCTTGAACCGACAAGAAATCATAGAACGGTTACTGATCTAGTTTAGGTATCATGCCCACAGCTGTACAAATATCCCCGATTCCCCTGTAACATATTTTTTTTGAAGACGAATTATGCCCCATTCTAATTCTAATTATGAAATTACTTCTGGCGGATATTTTACATTGGACTTCATGAAGCTTGTTAAAAAAAATGGTAAGTTAGTTATTTATTAGCAGTTATTCAAATGCAGTACAGGATATATCAGAGCATGGAAAGGAAATCATTGAAGTCTGTCAACTTCGAAAAAAGAAACGGAATAATCCCAGTCGTAGTGCAGGATCTTAAGACTAGGGAAGTGCTCATGCTGGCTTACGTCAATCAAGAAGCGTTGAAAAAAACGAATACGACTGGAAATGCGTGGTTTTGGAGTACATCGAAGGGTAAGCTTTGGATGAAAGGCGAAGAATCTGGGAATATACAACCAGTCAAAGAAATACGTATGGATTGTGATCTGGATGCGGCGCTGTATATTGTTGAATCTGACCGTCCTGCCTGTCATACAGGGCAGCGGTCGTGTTTCCATCACATGCTCACCGACTGAGCCCCCCGAATAAGCGTACCAATATAGACGCTTCAAGTAATTACAAGGTTTCAGTACGATCGAAGTTTCTGAAGTAGCGGATGAGAATTTCGCACATCCGACTCTACTTTTTTCATTAACTAGTTAGAGTCATATTCTGAAAACAAAACTAATGACTTGTCATATTCGTGAATATTCTCCAAATAAATTCTAAGCCTAAATTCTATACAGCTAACATAAAACAAATGAATTTTGCTAATGTGTTAAATGAATAATCGGTCAATATATTTATCATTCCTGAGATCGGTTATGTAAGTATGGCTCTGTGATCTTTATCGGTCGAATTGATTTTCTAATATTACGCGTTACGATAGTACACAGGAAGATAGCCACACCAGTAAGAACTATGGCACCAGCAGGAGCGATATTAGCGAAATATGAAATGACAATCCCCGACACAACTGACGCAATAGCGATACCAATTGAAATGATGGCAGTTTTCTTAAATCCCCTTCCAAATAGTATCGCAGTAATATTTGGAAGGACAATTAGTGCAGATATCAAGAGGACTCCTACTAGTCTAATGGATGTGACTACAGTTATCGCAGCGAGTACAATAAAGATGTAATTAGCTAATTTTACATTAATTCCGCTTACACTCGCTTGCTTCTCGTCAAAGGTAATGTACATCAATCTCCTATACATTATTGCTATGATTGCAAGAATCGCAATACTTAGAAATACAATGGTAATAGTATCCTGAGTACTAATCAGAAGAATGCTTCCAAACAGAAAGCTGAAAAGGTCTAGAGAAAATCCCCCAGACAGACTTATCAAAACTATTCCAACCGCAAGTCCAGATGAAAGCAAGATTGCGACCGATGAATCTGGTGGTATCTTGATAGAATCAGTCATTTTTGTAATCCCTAATGCCGCTATTATAGTAAACGCGTATGCGGTCCAAATTGGATATAAATTAAGGAATAGTCCTATAGACAGGCCGCCAAAAGCAACGTGAGACATCGCATCTCCAAAAAGAGAATGTTTTCTAAGCACTAGAAACAGGCCAATTGCTGAACATATAGCGGCAACTGCAATGCCAGAGATTAATGCGCGCTGCATAAATCCAAATTCTAATATTTCCAAAATGGTCATGCCGTTAACTCTGCTCTATCTATGTGGATGGAAGTTGCTGAGAATTGGATTTGGTGTTGAACTGATGGAGTCTTAAATGCGTCTGCATTGCAGATTCATAATAAGTCTTGAGCATGTTTTCATCACCAAAGAAATCTTTCGCATCTCCATGAAAATGCATTTTTCTGTTGATGCACGCGACCTTATTTGCAAGTTTACTTACTGCATCTAGATCGTGAGAAGATAATATGATGGATATTTTTTCTTCTGCGTTCAGCTTCCGGATTAATTCATAAAATCTATCCTGGGTTTCTTGGTCTATGCCGCTTGTAGGCTCATCCAGTATCAGTAGCCTGGGATTATGTACCATGGCCTTAGCGATTAGGACTCTTTGTTGTTGTCCGCCGGATAGTTCATTAAATCTTTTATTCTTCTTATCAGTCAATCCCACTATCTGCATTGCTTTAAGAACTTGATCCTTTGCATAACTTCGACTGTACTTCCCGATGGATCCAAGTAATCCAAATGAAATAATTTCTTCTATGTTTGCTGGAAAGCTTTGTTCAATTGATGCATGCTGAGGTACGTATCCTACTTCGCTTAACAATGCTTTTCTATTTTTCAAAATCTCTTTTCCAAAAAGTTTAACAGTACCCCTATAGTCTGTTAGAATTCCGAGAATGCAACTAAAAAGCGTGGTTTTTCCTGCACCATTGGGACCTATTATACCCAGTAGGTCTCCTTGTTCCATTCTAAAGGAAATATTGTCTAATGTGAGAAACGAAGAATCATACCAGTAAGATAGGTGGTCTATTTCCACTATTGGACTAGCTGAAGTTATGTTAAGCATTCTAAGCCTACTTTCAAATTAGAAATATTTTGCTCCATCTTGTCAAGATATCCTATTCCTGACTCTTCTTCGTCATTATCAATTCCTTCCAATGGGCTCAATGCGAGTACCTTACCATTAGGAATCTCTTGTGCAATCACTTCCGCAAATCTCGGGTCTACCAATTCCTCTGCATAAATAACTTTCAGCCCAAGAGCAGTGGCCAACCTTATAGTTTCCTCAATTCGCTGGGGTAGAACTTCCCCTTCAGGTGATAGTCCTTGCACACTATGTTGAATTAAACCGTACCTTTTGGCAAAGTAGCTAAATGCATCATGAAAAGCAATAAAATCCTTCTTTTCGCAAGTTTGAAGTGCACTTCTTATTTTGGAATCCAATGCATCTAGCTTATCTATAAAATTCTTCGCATTCTTCTGGTAATATATTTTGTTATTAGGATCAATTTCTATTAGCGCATTTTCGATTTGCTGTACTTGGCCCTTTGCAAAAATTGGATCCAGCCAAATATGCGGATTTCCCATATGATTGTCTTGAGTCAAATTAGAGAGAACACTGGTATCAACCAAATTATCATTGGTGACCATGTCTATCCAGGAATCCTCAAATCCAAGACCATTATAGAATACTACATCTGCACTTTCTGCCTGTCGTAGCTGTTGGATCGTGGGTTCATAATCATGTGGCTCTACACCTGCTGGGATGAGGGTTATTACGTTCACCCTGTCTCCTCCTACTTGCCTCGCAAATTCATAAATTGGGAAGAATGATGCAACCACGGTTATTTTTGGTATTTGTTGAGTTATCGGATCAGATAAATTGGAATTAGAAATGGCCGGAGATTCAGACATATTGTTTTCTGTGGTCACGGTACTCCTAGAGGCTTGTATTACCGAACCACTAGGTGCAAGAAAAGAGATAATTGCAATAAGGAAAACATAATAATAAATTGCCATAGATTAAAATGTCGCTAATAATAATATAAGTGTTATTAATAATTTTAACATTCTCCAATAAATACTATTATTAACTGTGTTGACAAAAATATGGTAAGTCGTCCATCGCAATTTGAACTTATTCTACCTATTAACCATAGAGACGAAATCTTGGTCGCAAATATTTACACCAGATATATTTTTTGACTGAGGTTCTAGAATAGTGACAAAAATATGGTAAGTCGTCCATCGCAATTTGAACTTATTCTACCTATTAACCATAGAGACGAAATCTTGGTCGCAAATATTTACACCAGATATATTTTTTGACTGAGGTTCTAGAATAGGAGAAGATCTTCTCTTTACGGGAGTAAATCATCCATTTCTCTAGCTGGTCAGTGATACATGAATAATTCGTGTCTCTATATTACCAAATGCCCCTCCCTAGCAGATGATAAATTCGATGGCTAGATAGATACGCCATACAAAATAAGTCTCGAACAAGATATCAATACAATCGTTACAGGATCCAGCTCTCCTTAGAAAGACATTTCTTTTTTTTACATCGCAATCAATTGAACATTATCCATCCTTTTATTCGCTTGAAATTTTTTTGTCATATCTCTCATAGGTTTCGCGTCACCCCTTAACAGAAATATCTCCAGACACCTATCTCTGTCAATTTTGCTATGGAGATGTGTTGCTATCAGTTCATCATAGGCGTGTCTTAGATTGCTTATTTCGTCATCTGAAGCCTCGTTATGAACAACCAAAAGTATTGCATGGATGTATCCCACCAGATCCTGCCGTGATCTTTCTTCCGATATCATTCCCCTAATGCCCGCTCTAACAATTTCTGATCGGCCGCTAAATCCAAGTGATTTTTGCAATTTGTCCATTTCATTCAGAATTTCATCATTTAATGATATGCTAACAATCGTCATCCGGTATTAATAATTATTAAGTTTCTAAACAATAAATATATTTGCATTAATAACTTCGATATAAAAGTGAAACAAGCGGTAGTATTATGTCGATAAATTGGCGAGGGATCATTAGAACGCGGGTAGAGAGCCTAATTGATAAACCCTATGTTGAGTTTTATTGGTCGGGCAGAATCTAGCTGTAGACTGATCTGGGTATTTGTAATACAAGGATGAATCGATCGCTATTTACTAATAGTATTTCTGGAGAGAACGGTCTGCAAAAAGTGTAAAGGGCATCATGATGGTCTATGCTCAAAATATCTGGCCCGCGAAGCCCAACAAATCTGTCTACCAACTAAAGCAGGAGTTTGAACTATAGGATTCTTTTACCTTGATCCAAAGGCTTAAACTATAACTACAGGTATAGATTGATGTGCTGATTCTGAGTTTCCGGTGACAAGGAGTGTATTTCATCTGTTGAGCCAGATTGACACGCCAGACTATTGCCAAAGCTGTCAGTATCCTCCAAGATCTTAATGCACGCAGTGTATGAGCTTCCTGGCTTTAGAGCATCCTTTGGAACTAGCATACTAAACTGTATTACTCCATTACCGTCATCATGGGGATCCAACAAGGATATCGGATCAAAGGTGTTAGCATAGGTTTTACCATCAATAGTAACTAATATCTGCGCAATTTTGGTTGAGTAGTCTATCCCTTTAATATTGAATGAGACCTTTTCGTTGCTAGCTTGTTGTGGTGATGTATCTTGGTTTATGACGGGTAGATTTTCTATGTTTGAATGGTTAGTGCTTGAATCCTGAGCTTTAACAGGAACAGGGACAGAAATGCTAAGAGGACCGATCAAATACATAGCGCACATAGTAATTGCCATTAGAATTGATAAGACCTTGATCATAGATTATTACGAAAAGCTTAGCACATGTAGTATCTATAGGTAATGAAGAATTCGTATTAGAGATTCAGACATAAGAATACACAGTGTTGAAACTTATTCTAATTGGCTTCATCTTTTTAAATTTCTAATACTCAAATGAAATTACTAAATTCTTGTCACTTAATTGGGCAGCTTTGAGTTTCATTCCCAAAGTAATGGCAGGCAACGGAATAACATTCACAATATGGCCTATGTTCGTGGCCACTTTAATAGTAATCCGGTCTGAGGCGCGTTCAACCAAAAAGTCTACGTTCTTCGTAAAAGGAACCTTTAGTTTCAAAGTGAGGCCAGAATTCTCACTTTTGAATTCAAAAACCTTTTCATGATATAAAATTTGACCTGGATCTTCATCCCCAAACAGGATCTCAGCATTTTGCTTAAGCATCTCTATACCTTTTAATTCTTCATTGTACAGAGGAACCTCTTTAACTGGCAATGGGTAAAAGTTAGATCTAGCTTCTATCACTCTGGTCTGCTGAAGATGCGTCCAATTGGCCAAGAAACTATTCTCACTACGTGTTACGGGCATGATCTTGTTGATAATAATCATGTCTACATTAATACCGTACAAATTAGCTGACATTAAAGTCCTTTTTGCATTTTCCATGCTAAAGCTGTCAGCGTTAGCCACTAACCTGAGACTAGTTACCTTTTGGTCAAAAATTAACTTTGAAAGTTCTTCCAATTTATGTAGTAAATCTGCTTCAATCTTCATCAAGTCACTTGAATGAGCAGGGCTTGAGAAGTAGGGTTGAAATAGTCGGCCAAAGCCACTGACAAGACCTGCAAGGCCCGAGAGCCTCATGCTTAGGCTTCCAACAAGTTTTGGAAAATATAAGAATCGCAAGGCCTCACCTGATGCGGGCATGTCAAGAATTATCGCATCATAGACTCCGGATCTTGCGGCCTCTTCGATTTTGAGCAAGCAGAGTAATTGTGTCATTCCAGGTAACATTGCCAACTCATACGAAATAGTATCATCAACGCCTTTGGCCTGAAAATACGAAGCAAAGTAAGAAAATATTGTCTTGAAATTCGTATCCATCTCCGCAATCGGATCCACTTGAGCTGCATATAGGTCAGCAGAGATTTTTGTAGGTGTTCCTCCAATTCCGTCTTTCATCAATGCATCACCCAATGTATGAGCTGGATCGGCAGAAACAAGAAGTGTTCTGGATTTCAGACTAGACAACTTTAACGCAGTCGAGCAAGCACTTACTGTTTTTCCTGTCCCACCTTTACCTGTATAAATGATCAGTCGCAATACATCGCATAGTAAGTAGCGGTATTAAGACCTATGGACACTGATCGATAATTTCATTTTTTTAGGTTTTGTTTTGCTGATTTGAAGCTATTTGCTATGTATTCAATATCTTCTGCAGAAAGAAGCGGGTGCACAGGTAGGGAAAGTACGTGTTTACTTGCCCATTCTGTAGTCTTCAAATTATTGGGCATTCCTCGGATCTGATTTGGCAATCGGGATCGTACAAGTTCTCTGTAGTATGGAGTCAAATGAACAGGGGGATCGTAATATACGGCTACTCCAACCTTTGCAATATTGACCATCTCTTCCTTTATTAGATCTCTGTGCCCAGTGTGATCTAGAACATCAGGAGTGTTAATTTTGTCTTCGGTCTGCCTACTGCCAATTGCCACCGTATAGAGATACCAATTAAATTTCTTGTAACCGTCATCCGGTTCGACTGGTGTCGTAAATCCATCAACTTCAGAATGTGAAAGTAAGTCGGTTAACAATATTGCATTGTTTCTTCTTTTTTCTAGCATTTCATCAAGTTTTTTCATTTGACCCTTCGCTATTGCAGCGCATATTTCAGGAAGTCGTAAATTGAGACCAAATACTCTAGTATCATAACCTTCAACCATTCCATGATTGCGTATCATTCTTAATCGGTCAGCTAACAGATCGTCATCCGTTGTAATCGCACCACCTTCTCCTGATGTGAGTACTTTACTGGCGTACATACTAAAACATCCCATTGAACCGAAAGTTCCAGTCTGTCTCTTCCTGTACTCAGAACCCAATGATTGGCACGCGTCTTCTACTATTTCGAGCGAATTACTATTTGCTAACTCACCTATTTCATCCAAATCGGCAGGATGGCCGTAAAGGTGAACAGGCATAATAGCTTTAGTTTTTTTCGTAATCTTCCTGGCAAGATCTTTGACGTTGATAGTATAGTCAGCATCATTTATGTCGACGAATACTGGCGTACCTCCAGCAGCGACTACAGAATTAGCTGATGCTACAAAAGTAAATGAAGGTAAAAGTACTTCGTCGCCTTCTTTCAATCCTAATGCTAACAACGCAGCTAATAGAGCAGATGTTCCAGAGTTCACTGCAATCACATGCTTAATGCTTAAATATCGCCTAAGAAGAGACTCGAATTCCTGTACTCTCTTCCCTCCCTCCAATGCAGGAGATGTAAGTATGCCTTCGTCTAGCACCATTAACATTTCATTTTTTTCCTCATCGCTAAGCCAGGGTCTGTTTATGGGAATCATTTTAGAATTAGATCAGCGAGAAGACCTAATTAAGGATATCAAATCCATCGGCATTATTACTTGTTTCAACTAAAGTCATCCCTTTAAAATAATAACACGTTAAAATACTGCCATGCAAGCTCGTCATAAATTTGGATGGACGACTCCTTTAAATTATTTTTTGAAAATATGAATATCACATATGCCAAATATTTGAAGCATGAACAGAAAACCAAAAGTTAATACAGTTTGAAATGCAGATAATGTGCGAGACTTTTGTTGAAAGCAAAGTGTCCCAAGTGTAGAAATGAAGCAGTAGTAGATGAAGATATGACAAAGGTTGATTGTAGTCATTGTGGGTTTAGCTCTTCATACGATTCGTACTTGGAAACTATGAAAGGGGTAGCTCAGAACATGTCAGATGATTATCAGGCCAATTTGAACAAGGGTGGATTCTAGACGTCGAATAATTGTATAATAAATCTGATCTAGATTAGGCTATCCACATGTCTTAGATGAACGAGGTTCATATTACCAAAAATGGATTGGAGACCATCCAAAAGTTAATTAAAGCCCAAACTGCTGCATGATCAAAGTAGTAGTGTATTGGCGCAATTCAAGGTTGTCATCTCAGATAGTACTGGAAAAAGTGTTAGTCAAGAATTAAAGGACAAAGTAGCAAATCCCCTTCTTGGGTTAAAAATAGGTGATGTCATCGACTCAAATGTCGTTGGTATTGAAGGTAAAATGCAGATAACTGGCGGCAGTGACAAATCAGGTACACCTATGAGGCCAGATCTTCATGGAGGGGTAAAAAAGTATATCTTGCTTGCACGAGGAATAGGAATGCGAAACCGTAATCCCGGAGTTAGGGTTAGAAAGCTAATTAGAGGCAATATGGTTACTGAGGAAATATATCAGCTGAACTGTAAACTACTTGAAGGAAAGTTGCCTGAAAAATCGGCAACTGAACAGTCTGCTGAGGAAGAACCCAAATCTTGATACGGTAGACTTTAGACATCATACTCATATCTTGCAAATTTACAAAAACGTGCATCAATACATTATGCGCAGGTCGTACACATACTTAAGTTACTTAGAAATCTCGTAAGCCGATAGTATGAAAAGATGTCCTTTATTAAACCCTTTAAGTGGATTCGAAATTAGGCCAAAGGGCTCTTCTTGAATCAAAAATAGTCTGTGATTACCTTAATATTCCCAGTGAATTCACGAAGATCATTGCATTGGAAAGAGAGTTTGCCTGACTGGTATGTTAAAGAATATGGTTACCAACCTAATATCAATATTGGGACGTCAGGCCATGTTGATCATGGGAAAACTACACTAGTTGAAGCGATTACAGGCGTATGGACTAGTGCCCACAGTGAAGAATTAAGGAGAGGTATCACTATCAAAGTTGGCTATGCAGATGCAGCCTTTTACAAGTGCCCTGATTGTCCGGCACCAGGATGCTACTCCTCTAGTCCAACGTGCGTGAATTGCAGTAAACCAGGAGAGCTTTTGCGCGTAGTCAGTTTTGTAGATTCACCAGGTCATGAAAGTTTGATGGCAAATATGCTTTCGGGATCAGCTCTGATGGACGGAGCAATACTTGTAATCGCCGCTAATGAAAAAGTCCCGCAACCACAAACCAGAGAACACCTCTTGGCATTGCAAGTTTTGGGGATAAAAGAAATAGTGATTGTCCAGAATAAAGTAGATTTGATTGAATATGAGAGCGCTCTGGAGAATTATGATCAAATCAAATCATTCGTCAGTGGTAGCACTGCAGAGGAGGCCCCCATCGTTCCTGTATCAGCTCAACACAGAGTAAACGTAGATGCACTCATCGAAGCCATAGAAAGCAAACTTAAGAATCCGATTCGAAACAAAGCTGCTAAACCCATAATGCATGTATTGCGATCTTTTGACGTAAACAAGCCTGGTATCCAAGTCCAGAGGGTCAAAGGTGGTGTAATAGGAGGAGCTCTAGTTCAAGGAGAATTTTCGATAGGAGATGAGATCGAGATTAGGCCCGGCTTCTTTGATGAGAGGAAGAGTAGATATGAGCCTATTACTTCAGCCATCTCCACATTAGGAACAGGTGCAGGTCTAGTTGAATCCGTTAGACCTGGTGGGTTAGTTGCAATTGGAACAAGATTAGATCCTACCTTCATAAAGAGTGACTCACTCATTGGTTCCGTAGTAGGAAAGCCGTCCACTCTGCCTGATAACGTAGATAGCATAAGTATCGAAGTTTATCTTTTCGATACTGCAGTTGGGACTCAAGAACTAGTAAGGGTAGATCCTATTCGAATCAAAGAACCTCTCAGATTGAACATAGGTACTGCTGCCACATTAGGGACAGTTACAAATGTTAAAGACTCCACAAAAATCGAGATTAAACTGAAGAAGCCAGTCTGTTTGTTACCAAATAACCGAGTAGCTATCAGCAGAAGGATCTCTGATAGATGGAGATTAATAGGTTCAGGAATGGCAGTGTGACAAACAACAATCATAGCATCCATCATCTATTTGAATATCCTAATCACTCTACCGATCTCAAAACTGATAACCCTTTGATCCAATGATTCACTTAGTACTATCCCTAACTTTTATTATAATGCCATTTTACGGGGACCGTTGACTAAGACCGCCTTGAGAAGGTGCACTCTTGTTAGCGTTGTCGTTGCGTGTGGTATTTTCATCGGGATTTGGAATCGGTATAATCGTCTCGGATGGGGCCAGATATATTGTGACTACACTGATAAGTATTATTATTATGGCAGCAATTATGAGAAGGCGTCTATTATCCATCCGATCGTTTGTTATAAGTAGAGGAAGGTTTTTAATGTAATGATTAGGATCATCATAAACCACAATGATAGTAGATGACATTATGATAAAAGATGTAATTTCCTTAACTCCTGAAGATTCTGTTTCAAAAGCACTTAGCCTAATGCATTCACACAGATTAAATCAGATTCCTATTGTGAACGATACCAGTGACTATTTGGGGATGGTATTCGCAAAGGAATTTCTTTCAGTTAATGCTTCCCCTGAGTCGAAGCTTAAGGGTTTCGTATCGAAAACCCCAACCCTAGGTCGTGAGGCTACGGTAGAGCGAGCGATAGAGATGATCCTAAATACAGGAAATCGCGCGTTTCCAGTCATCGAGAATCGTTCTAAACTTGTAGGAATAGTGAGTGAGATGGACATAGTAGTGAACGCCAGGTTTGGTCATTCAAAAGCGGATTCAGTTATGAGTGGTGCAATAGTACAAGAGGGTGAAGATACCCTTGGGAACGCTCTTTCAAAGATGAGGAGGTATAACATATCACGTTTGCCAGTTATAAGCAGGGATGGTGTTTTGACAGGAATCATAAATGTATTAGATATTGCACACGTCATATCCAAACCCAGAGAGAGAGCGAGTAAGTCTCCTGGAGTAGGCACAATGGCAGTAGTACGAATCGTAAAAGTGAAGGATATCATGAGAAATGCTTACTCTGTAGAACAGGGCTCAAAAATAGATGAATTAACTGACGACTTAAAGGATCATGAAGAAGTTGTTGTGGTAGGAAATAGCCGTCCAATTGGTGTGATCACACCAAAAGATGTACTCGAATTATTACTTCCGAAGCATGGAGGTCCTACTTTTATACACATTTCAGATCCTGAAAGTGAGGATGACAAACATGAAATCGAAAGAATTATGACAAAATTCCTGAAAAAAATTGAAGGTAGATTGGAAAATGTTCAGTTGGTCACCATTTACGTAGACAAACACAAGACAAGAAAGTACTCTATTAGAGCAAGGGTAATGACAAACAACAGCATTATAGATGCGAAGGCAGTGGCATACGATCCCATATCAGCATCGAAGGGAATTGTCTCGAAGTTGGAAAGAAGAATAAAATCAGCACACAGCGCAAAGCTGCCAAAGAAACACCGCCGAGGAACTATTAGAAAGGAAGAATTCTAGAAAAAAGGGCGCAGATGAGGAGATTCGAACTCCTGATCACCCGAAGGCGAATCGGCTATCTTTTAAGTTGATTCACTCAAGGCCGACGCATTATTTTGTTCTCGTTTAGAGAAGACCACTCTGCCACATCTGCTCGTTCCTTTACGGTGCATTCGAGCTTTTTATAGTTAGTGTTTCCCTCTTATATCTAAGAAGAAATTGAAAATCTATTTCATTGACGCGAAATTCGGCTATCTTTATTTAGTTTAGGAATTCTGCAGACACTTTCTCCGGTGGGTATCTGAAAGTTTAAAATGAACTCCAGACCCCCACACAAAATTGCACTGGAAAAATGAAGATCTCGTTTTGATTTATTTATGCGTATGTGAAGGTCGCAACCATCAATACTCCTTTGGGATGTTTCTTAGAAATCTTCGAACTTATAGATAACAAACTAGTAAATCAAATACGTGTCAAATATGAAGTAGCTCAACTGATTCACCAAGTTGGTGTTGTAGAGTATGGAAGTACTCTTCCACTTCTGCTTCCAGACCGGCAACTTCTAGTTGAGAAAGAATTACTTGAGGAACAAAATTGTCACGAAATATCATCGGTATAACTTAGTTTAGAGAAATATTTGAGGTAATTAGATCAAAATGATATATGCCAAGACCCAGCTGAAACAAGTACTAAACAAAAAGGATCAACTGCAATGCAGTAATACAAAAAGATTAGGAGAGATTCTATAGTGACCTCATAGAACTGCCGTGATCAGATAACTATAAAATGATCACTTCTTTGAGGATCGGGTTGATTTTTTCTCTCCTTTCTTTGCAGACTTTGCTTTTTTCTTAGCAGCCATTTTCATTCATATGAAATAGATTGATACTATATAAGTTTTTTAAAACAGTCTACTTAGGATGCTAGATTAATGAATGAAACTCTTCAATCTTTGGATAGAATTTCTACTTTACAAACATTAACAAGTTTTTTGAATTTCTTAGCGTCTTCCTCTGTACCGACAACGGCATTGTAATGCATAGGTATTACGACTTTCTTGGGCCGAATTAGTTCGTTGACAGCTTTAGCAGCTTCTTCCGCGGTCATCACATAAGTACCCGAGACAGGAACAAGTGCAATATCTGGATCCACAGATTCCATTTCTGGGATCAAATCTGCATCACCAGCATGATATATCCTCTTTTCATTTATCCTTATAATAAATCCTACCTTTCCATCCGACTTGGGATGAAATTTCTTATTGATATTGTATGCAGGAACTGCTTCGATTGTGAGACCCTTAATGATACTTTTTTCACCAGGCTTTATCCCGCTAATCTCTTTCACTTTCAGTCCAGCTAATTTTTTAACACACTCGGTGGCTGATAATATACTTGTATTGTTGTTAATTATTTGTTTCAGATCATCAATGCTTAAATGATCGAAATGATCATGGGTTAGCAAAACTACATCTGCGTCATTCTGTTTCTGGTACTTAGAGGCTAGTTGATAGGGATCGATATAAACCGTCACTTGGTTGTTTTGGCTGTTTGTTCCTCTTATCCTAAACCCATCATGGCCCGTCCATGTGATCTGGATATTCTCGTGTTCGTACAATATGAGGATAATCTCATCTATTGAATTTAAGTTTGTTCCTGAACTCGTTCAAGAAGTTAAAGTGCAAAAGTACCTCTGCTGGATTCAAGGTGTTTCATAATTTGAAGTTGTATACCAATTCTACATTCCCGTTCTTTTGCAAATCTCGGGTAAAGAAAACCTTCTAGAATTGCCGAGCTTCCTCAAAGATAAGTCAAGTCATAATCGTTGCCGTCCTATCCCTGATTCTATGGTGAAATTTGACGAAGATTAGATCTTCGATAAAGGTATATTTGCAACAATTGTTTCGTGCTTTATGTTGGCATGATTAATACCTAAGGCTGCTTGGCATTCCATGATCTAAATCGATATAATGACCATGCTTCAATCATTATCTTCAGGATACTGGTCTCAGAAGGACAAAGGAAATCATTAACTTAATTCTACTCAATTTGGGCAATTCTAGGCACTAAAACTGTCTAACCGCGGATCCCTTTAACAAATGAGCAATCTATGAAATCAAGAAATGAATTGACAGGATATAAATCTCAGTTAATTCAATTGAGAACCAAAAGCGGGAGTTGCCAAGCATGGCCAAAGGCGTGAGACCGTTGGCACGACGCTCAGATCCATGCGGCGGGGAAACCTCATCCCTAAGGGGTCCGTGGGTTCAAATCCCACCTCCCGCACCTCACCTGAAAAGATAACTAATTCTTGACATATGGACTTAGTTTGCAAAAATTATAGTACGACACATTTCATTGTAAGCTATAAGAATAACTACTGATAGGAACTGAAGAAATGGGCAAGATGGGAAGAGTGGTTATTTCTCCTGCAGTGAAATGTCTTCAGCCTTTTTTGAGTGTACTTATTCTGTCTGAACAAACAATTGTAGAAGCTAACACAAAATGAAGACATATAATACAGGATAGATATTCATATTTCGAATCAAGATGAGTTACTCCTCTTATTTTCACAAAGCGATGCAGCTCTTATTTGCAAGATAGCGCACCTTACGCACTTCGATCCCATGATAGAATTGAAAAATGGTGTCATCAATAAAAAATGATCCGCAATAACATTATTGCTATTATTGCTATATCTTTCATTACTGTAGGAGGTTTATGGGGTATCGGAAATCTAGTGAATCCACCGCAACCGTCATCCCTTGACCGAAGAGAAGGTATCTTGCTTGTCGCCAAGGATAACCTGTTCAATGAAACCAATCCTACAATATACGCCAAGATCGATGAGCCCAACAAATTGACCATTGTGAACAAAGATTTGGTAAGGCATGATTTTATTGTAGAAGAATTGAATATCAATACAGCTATTCTATCGCCAGAACAGGATTTTGTTACGGCAATCGCTTCAGAAAAAGCTGGAGAATTTGAATATTACTGCTCTCTTCATCCTGCCACTATGAGAGGAAACATTGTAGTGAGAGATAATTAACTACCCTTTTGATACAAGATTTTGTTTTCTCTCCTAATGCTAGATATCCTAGTTAAGGGAATTAGCTCAAAATTTTCAGATACTCTGACAAATTCCAATAGAGGGAGATCCATGATTGAATTGAAGTCTCGATAACTCACAATATAGAGATTGGGATCATCTGCATATATCGCTTTACTAAATATTTCGCGTAGTCTTCCCTTTCTCCTACTCAATAGGATTCAAAACGTTGCCCAAATATATCACTATTATCTTACGCACAATAAACGACTTGCACAAATTCTCTTTACTTGAAGTAGAAATATGGGAAGAAAAGATTGGGAATTTAATATGTATCTAATCTCTATTTATTATTCCTATAGCATTCACAAACGGCCTTAGAGCTAAGAACCTGCTAGGGGAACCTGATTTTACATATTTGAGTTTCTCATGCATTTCTATTTTGGAATATTCTGATGTAAGGGAGTAAGGTAACACGACTACAAGCCAAAAGGATTCTTAAGTAATACTATATATACACTTGATTTTATTATCCGTTGACAATGTTAGGAGATATAATCTATGAAACGAAGGTAGGAAAATTAATAGGCACTAGGCTAATATCTGTCGAGGAAGGAATACCTAAAATCGAGGTTACTATATCTCAAGAAGGTACATTAAGTACAGGCGAGGACGCGTCGAGCCTTTGTAACGTTTTGGAGCGAACCGCAAAGGGACGGTTCAATTTATGCGCAGGGACAAGGTGTGTTGATGTTGAAGGATGATAGAGCCGCAACTGCTACATGGATCGGAAAGGGGATTGCTCACCATCACGATCAAGTTAGGAGGGATGTAGGTTCTGTCTTCTTTAGATCTTCCAACAACAACGATAAGCTAGCATTTCTTAATAATATGGTAGGGGTATTTGAATACGAAATACTTGAAGAAGGAACGTCCAAAGGAAAAATCTGGGAGTGGAAATAAAACCTCATTCTACTCATAAAATTGGTATACAATCGCTGACTCTTCCTAATTCCTCGATATCAACTGGAACATAAACTTCGGATCCGATTCAGTGTGAAGATATCTCTGAAAACTACTTTATCTATTCGAATATACATAAACCCTCAATCTCACTAATAAAAAATAAAGCATGTTGCTGGATTCATTGTATTTGTAAGTCCCCATATTATTGGGGAAAGCTAGTATATTGTCTTCATCCTTTTCGACCTTCCAAAAAGTTATCTAGTTTCTTGTATCAATTTTGAATTGCCTAGCTGGGATCAAATTCGTTAAGAACAATGAAAAATTCTTTATCAATCTAACTAAGAATAAGAAAATTAGGGATATTCACGGAGATCTATTTCTGAAAAACATTTTAATTGTCAAGAACAGGAATATTACTTGTATGACACGATAGAATTTGGTGATTCTTTTAGATATGCAGACGTTGCAGAGGACATAGCTTATCCTTCTATGGATTTGATCTACCACAAACGTGAAGATCCGCAAACGCGCTTTACGAAAGACTATGTATCAAGGAGTAAGGACTATTCACTGGAAAACATATTAGACTTCAAGATTTGCTACCAAGCATTTGTCAGGGCAAAAGTTTCCTATTTTCAAGCAAGTTAGGATTGTATAAAACCTAAGAAATCTAAACTACTTAAGGAGGCAGACGCACACCTTCTACTTGCAGAACAGTATCTTCAATATTTTTGATGTACGAGCGGCACTAAATCCTGGAAGCGCCTATTGGCATATGTCTATCTTAAGAACTTTCCAAAAGACGAAGAGGCCCCCCAGATATACCATAGATCAAGAAATCAGGAATTGTCAATAATATTATGCATATGTAGACGCTGCGTCACGCAGCGACTTGTACTAGCATTTAGCACGCCCTTCTTATTGTAAAACTATGTTACCTATTTCCCTCGAATTCTATGAAGATGTAAATATGAGTATCGAAAAAAGACTGATTATGTCAGTTTAAGTTAAACATTATCATTAGAGTTCCCCACAAAAATATCTATCTCTTTAGTCACGAATAATTTCTTCTTTGTTTTCGCAAAATATCTGAGGAAATATGTTCTTGAGCCAATGTGCCGAAACAGCAATTAGAATCCGTGACAAGGCTTATAATCCGAACTCCATACTTACGTATCAAAAATGATGAGAAGCATTTTAGAATTCGATGACTCGAATTACTTTGGAAAAAAGGTGCTGATGAGAGTCGACTTCAACGTCAGCATAGATGATGGCGTAATTGGAGAGGATTATCGTATCAGAATGGCTATCCCAACTATTGAATATCTAACTAAGCGAGGAGCTAAATTGATTTTGATGTCTCATCTGGGCCGTCCTAAGAGTTCCGAGAAAAGATACTCTCTAAGGCCTGTTACTCAAAGGCTTTCAGAAATACTTCCAGTCAATAAAGTCAGATTCGCCAATGAATGTGTTGGGAATATTGTAGAAAAAGAAATTGATACTATGGAAAAAGGAGATGTTCTCTTGTTAGAAAATCTCCGCTTTCATCAAGCAGAGGAGCTTAATGACCAGGAATTTTCTAATCATCTTGCTTCATTGGGGGATTTTTATGTCAACGATGCGTTCAGTACTTCTCATAGAAAGCATGCTTCGACTTACGGCGCCGCTTCGCTTTTTGATAAGAGAGCAGCTGGATTGAATTTGAAGAGAGAGGTTGAATATTTGTCTATGATAAGGGATAATCCGATTAAACCACTGATTCTTGTTGTAGGGGGAGTCAAGATAAAAGACAAAATCGGAGCCTTGGAGAACTTGTTACCAAAAGCTGATAAGCTGCTACTCGGGGGAGCAACTGCCTATACATTTCTGCTTGCAAATGGATCAAAAACCGGAAATTCACTTATAGATAATGAACATTTGGCATGGGCAACTGAGGCTCTATCTTCCTACGGTGAAAAGATAATGCTGCCTATTGATCACATAGTATCTACTTCGGTGAATGAAAGTTCTTCGGCAGTAGTGGTGGAGGGAGATATTCCAGAAGGTTCAGCCGGGTTTGATATCGGGATTCAAACAGCTCAAAAGTATTCTTCAGAGATAGGAGGAAGCAGTTCAGGTACTATATTTTGGAATGGCCCTATGGGTTCCTTCGAAATCCCAATGTTTGCAAATGGAACTATAAATATTGCAAAAAGCATGGCCCTTGCTTTTTGGCGTGGCTCAAAGACCTTAGTTGGTGGGGGGGATACCCTTCAGGCTATGAAGACATCGGGTGTTTCAGAAGGAGAAGTGAGTCATGTATCCACAGGAGGTGGTGCGACTCTTCGATTTCTAGCAGGAGACTCGATGCCCGGACTAGAAGTGCTTGATTTACATTGAATATGAAGAGTAGAAAGCATAATGAGAATGAACAGATTTAGTACAACTCACGTGTAGGCTCGCGGGAAACTGATTCTGATGAGATATTATGTTAAATAAATTCAATCTCATAGCGACAACCTATCGATACAGGGAGTTTGATGCTATAGATGAGATGCTGGATCTGCTTGATGATATTGGTGACTCGGATGCTTTTTTTGAGGTTACAAATATTTCAGGATTAATTACGGGTAATACTCTCTTGGATCCTTTTCAGGTAATCGAAAAGTTCAAGGGTATAGTGCGTTCCGAAGACTGGCGGTTTAGGTATGTTTTGAGGGTTATTCCAATTGAATCCGTTACAGATTCCAATCCCTCTAATATAACAAAGGCAGCCACTGAGTTGTCCAAAAGGAAAATATCTTCTTCTGATTCATTTAAATTGTTAGTCGAAAAAAGGCATAATTCGTTTCTAAGGTCTTCAGATCTCATACGCACTATTGCTAAGGAAATAGACAATCCGGTAGATCTAGATGCCCCAAGCTGGATTGTGCTAATTGAAATTTTAGGGAACGTAACAGGAATAACCGTGCTACATCATGATCAAATATTCAATTCTACGTTCGAAAAAAGGGATATTAGCACCAATTCATAAACGTAGTCCCTTAATTGGAATGTAATGCAGATCAACAGAATTTGTATTCACTCTTCATTTTATCTTCTTTTCCCAATGCAGAAGTATATTTTAATTACTTGCAACATTAGAGGAATAATGGTCTTTGGCTGATAAGGTGAATACTATTCTCGCTGAAGAATCTCTACCGGAGTAACATTCTACTTGATCGGTTTGTCTAGTATTCACAGTTCTTTTCATTCATGCTAAAGCAGGGTAGATTACATCGAGTTGACTAGTAGACAGTTGATTTAATACCTACTAATTGATTTCATCAATATAATGGAGGTAATGTGCGATACTAGTTTTATGATGGTTCTTGGTTCGATCCCGCTGCGAAATATTGAAAGTATTGAATCATCTCTAGGTAGTCTGCATTTTACTGTTCCAAATAAAGTAGCTGACGAATTAAGACATCTAGAAAGCCATTCTGGCCCAAAACGATCAAGAATGGCTAGGACAGCTCTATCTTTGATAGGGTCTAAATTCAACTTGATTAGTCTTCCTCACTCAAAGTACGCCGACGAGGCCATCATAAAATATTCAAGTAGTCATAATTGCGCTGTAGCAACAATTGATAGGGAACTTAAAACTAGGTTAATTAAGAATAAAGTGTTGGTGATAACATTGAGAGACAATAAATTAATTATTGGTAACCCCAAAGAATAAGCAATACCAAATTCGAATTGGAAATACGAGGTACTTTGTCGGTGTGTTACTTACTCTTCATCTGGGGAAACAGAAAAAATAACTTCAAGGCTTAAGAATGTATGAGGCACTTTAAGAAGTCAATAATGATAATATGTTCTAACCTATTCTCTAGTATATTTGATGCTGCGTGTAAGTTTTAAGTATCATAGGGAAACCGAGCATTCAATTTGATACAAAAAAATAAGACGTCCTCACTCTAGTCATTACCTATAAGTACTAACCTTTCAAAAACAAATAAGAGGGACTGTCACAATTCCTTTGTACGTTTAGGAATCTTCGATAAAAATATCTACCGTTCCTAGAACGCTTTCTAAGCCCTGATCGTCAATTGCTCTGTATGTGAAACTATCTGAGCCTACGTAGTCAGGATTTGGATAGTATAGAACACGATCTTGATCAGTCCCGGCTTTTAGAACACCATGCGTTGGGAGGTCAATAACCGAGTAATCCAATTCGTCAGGACTACTGAGGTCTGAACCTTTTAGCTCTATCTCCAAGGAAGATACAGAGGCTGCCTTAATGTTCAAGTCTTCGACTGATGGTGGAAGATTGGTGTTCGCGAACTGCTTTTGTACTCTGTCTTCATAGCCATCGGTAACCATCAAATCGGTTAGTTCAGTTATGTAATTGTCAGGTGTAATCTCAGTTGAGTTAGTCAACGAGGAAGAGGAAGCATTATCGTTAACATTCAGCAACTGCTCGGAAGGCTCTGATTGTCCGCTCGATGAGTTGTTATCAGATTGAGAGCCGGCCGCGGTGGGAGTTCCTACTCTAATTTCATTTATTGCTGCTGTATCATGTTGCTCATTATTGTCGTCGTTATTGCCAAAAACTGTAACTCTAATATACCTGCTATCAACATCTGTCAGGTCGTAAGTCTCTAATGCTTCAGTAGATCCGCTGCTCGTCCCCCTTAGAGCATCTGTAAATGTGGTTCCATCATCAGAAGTAGATATTACAAAGTTGTAGGATCTTTCATCTCCTTTGTCCCAAGCGATCCCTATATTACAGACTGGTTCTACAGAACCTAAATCAGCTTGTATGAAAGACCCGAATCCCTCTTCCTCCCATTTTGTATCATAGTCGTTATCTAAAAGTTTCGCAAATACACTATCACTGTTATTGCCATCATCCTTGTTATCATCGTCATCGTCATCGTCATCATCGTCATTGCTAGCACTCCTAGTATCATCCATTCTGCTAGTGCTAATCAAATGGACATTAGAAGTTGATTCGATACAACCATCATCAACTTGCATAACATTTGATGCAACTTTTTCATCTAATGAATCAAGACTGGGCGGAGTGTGCTTAGTAATGGCGACATCAAAGGTTCTTTCTACACCACCGCTGCTATTATGATACCAGACACACGGATGACCCATACATGCAGCTATTAAACATACATCTTCGTTGCCGGTCTCGCACTGGATATCTAATTTTCGGTCATCATCACTGTTAGAAGTCGTTGCTAGTGCATTCCCGAATGCACCAAATAGTGCCAATTGTGCAAGGATTCCAAATACCCCAATTACCATTAGTATTGAACGTCGTCGATGAGTTAAGAATCCGATAGATGCCTTATTGTCGAACATGACGAAATAAATTGTGAATATTTGTGTATTATCAGATTTGACATATTCATCTTTATGATTGCCAAGTCATATTTTTAATGCTTTATGGCAGGGTGAATAGTACTTGACAAAACTCTACAATAAGCAGATTGGACATCTCAAAACAGCTCTTACAGCCCTTTCAATTCAACCCAATTTTAGGCAGTATCCTCAATTAAATAGTAAGCAAACTTGCTCTTACTTTTTCTCCAAGAGCAAACATGCTATTATCTCGCTATGAAACTTCTGATGTGAATAATCTAACAATGTTGAATTGTCTGCTTCCAATTCAGTACACTCAGTCCATTTACCTTTTTTTAGGCCAAAAAACTCTTTCTTGACGGTGAAGAACATATTGGTCAATATTGTGAGTGATTCTTGATGATAGACTCTATAGCCCAGTTGCTTTACAATTAATCTACCGTAAGGAACTGTAAGGATTAATGTCCCTTTATCTTTTAGTACTCGCCAAATTTCTTTCATTGCAACTGCATCGCCATTTATTCTACAACTAAGATCTTTGTGTTTGGGAGCTATAATACCATGATCAAACCCGATATGTTCCATAGAGCTGAGGCATATTACCTGATCAAATGTTTTACTCTTAAAACCGATATTCATTGCGTCCATCAATATTAATGGGAAACCCTGACTACCTACTTCATTGACTATGTCAATACCGATGATTTCCCATCGGCTTCGACTTAAATTTGAGATCTTACTAGAGAAAGCTAAGGTTGAGCAACCCACATCCAAAATTTTTGCCTTGATGCCCAGGGATATCAAATTTCTCAGCACAAATTCATACTCTGCGTATCTATCAGGGGTCATACCTTCAAACACGTCTCTAGTATGTAACTCGCTGTCTTTTTCGGAATTAGGGTATACAGAGTACAAAGGGATAGAGATTCCTGTTCTCGTGTCCCTTCTATACTTCACAACATGAACTTGTCCTCGTTGTTGAAGATTATTGATTGCCTTAGAGATCGTAAATTTAGATTCAGTCGATATCATTCTATAAATTGAATATGTATCCAAAGGGATGGATTGTAGGAGACTGAGTATCTTCTGTTCAATATTCAATTTTAATAGGCATTTAAGGATCCAAATGATATTAGAGTTTATGTGATTAAGTAATGTGCGAGGACTCTTTGTGAGCGAAGGATGACGAGCAAGCAGGAAACTTTTTAGAATTCTTCATGGTATCCGAGTCAGAGCTTGATGGGTCGAAGATGGAAATAATTTCTTCTTTCCTCGACACAAAATCTATAGATGTTGCTCAAAAGGAAGCTATTATAAGTTTATTCGGGCGCTATAGCTGGGAAGTACTAGAACATGATAAGTTCAAATTCATCAAACTATATTCAGGTGAAAATCTCGACCAGAAGATAATAGTTGTAATGTTAGGACCAACACCATGGGCTATTTAACTATTGTAATGGTGTCCTTAAATGCCATTCTATATCTGAGCTTAACGGTCATATTGTGAATTAACTCATAATTCTTCTAGTTGTTCTTTAATTTCAAAAAATCGCTTGGTAAAGACCTTCTTATCCTTGATTTGCTGCCTCCAGTTGAAAAACAGGGCAAAATTGGGATCCAATAATCCTGAATATTGTTGAAATCGATCTAAATAAAAAACTATAATATAGGTTTATTACTGCAAATTAAGGAAGTACATACATTAGTAATCTACGACTGGATATAGCCGGTGATATTCTACCAAATATGTATTATACACATTGCAACGTAGCATATTTATACTACGAGAGGTGAACTCATTGGATTACACTTATGCTCAGCGAATTTGTCATTTCAAAACGTTTTGTGTATTGGATACACACTTTGCAAATATCTACATTAGAATTATCTTGAGTGTATCAAATTCTTGACCAATCAAAACAAGAAATACGTAATTGGAATTTGTGTCATACTTCTATTTTCATTTTTATTGCTACTTGTCCCTGATTTAATCGGACTTCAAATATCCTTACAATTAAGGCTGATTGCTCTGGTTTTACTGTGTGTATACGTAGTTCTCTCCTTTGAAATGGTTCATAGAACTACTATTGCTCTTTTTGGGGCAGTAGTCACTATTGCAATCGCTATCGTTGCCGGGAATTTTCAAACGATCGATGGCTTCGAGGAAATCTTAGGTTATATCGACTTTAACACCATAGGACTTCTGTTGGGGATGATGGTGATTGTAGCCATCATGTCCAACACTGGTATTTTCCAATTTGTAGGCATCAAAGCAATAAAGGCTTCGAAAGGGAATCTTTGGAAATTAATGTTATTGCTCTGTGTTCTTACTGCTACGATATCAATGTTCATCGACAATGTAACCACTGTTCTTTTGATGGTACCGGTAACTATTTCAGTATTTAGATCGATTAAGCTATCTCCTATTCCTTTTATAATAGCAATGGTACTCGCCTCTAATGTAGGGGGAGCTGCTACTCTAATAGGTGATCCCCCTAATATTATGATTGGATCTGCTGCTGATATTGATTTCAATGCTTTTATCATACACATGGGTCCAACAGTAGCCATTTCATTTTGCGTATCTCTACTTTTGCTTAAGTACTTGTTTAGAAATGATTTAAAATCCAATATCGATGATCGCGACGGTATTATGAAAGAGAATGAGGGTGCTTATCTAAAGGATATCAAGACTTTGAAGAAATCACTTGGAGTACTCATAGGTGTCATTGTACTTTTTGCTTTTCACGGGATCCTTAACCTTGAACCCTCAATTATTGCCTTGGGTGGAGCAGCGTTTCTGCTTATAATAACTAGACTTCCTCCAGAACAAGTGCTACATGAAGTGGATTGGACAACATTATTATTTTTTACAGGTTTGTTTATTATTGTAGGCTTCGCCCAACAATCTGGTTTGATAACTTTACTTTCAAATTTCGCAATTAATATAACAAATGGAGATCCGTGGTCTACATTTCTGATAGTTGTATGGTTGTCAGCATTTTCCAGTGCATTCATCGATAATATTCCATTTACCGCTACAATGATACCAGTGATTGAATCACTTAACGATAGTCCCTCTATTGCTTCTACGTTCGACTCTTTTCATATAAGTCCGTTGTGGTGGGCATTGTCTTTGGGGGCAAACTTTGGTGGTAACGGGACATTAATTGGCTCTAGTGCAGCGATCATAGCAGTAGGGTTAGCTGAAAAGCTTCATTATGGAATCACCTTTAATCGATTCATTAAGGTTGGATTTCCGTTTATGGTTCTTACTTTGTTAGCTGGTACTGTAGTGTTAATTGTCGACACCCTAATCAGAATATGAATCATATCCGGCAGCCCAATTTAAGATTAGTAGTCAACACTTCAATCTTCTATTCGCATAATAGAATTTTTGAACAAACAAAATTATTTTATTATCCGAATCGTTATTTCATGCCTAGATATCAATATCTCAAAAATGAAAGTTTTAACGTTATCTATTAATCGAAGAGTGACATGCAGGAAAGTGTTTCATAAATGGCTAAATTGTATGAGATATTACCATCATAAGTAATACGTAATCTACATTTTCAAGAATGATATTTTTATAGAACTTCGACCAGAGAATAGCTATTAAATGAACGAGAATAAATCAAATACGATATCTGTTAAACGCATTCTCGTAGCAACGGACGGTTCAGCCTCCTCAATTCGAGCTGCTAACTTTGCAATACATCTTTGCAAGTTGGAAAAGGCAGAGTTAGTGATTTTGCACGTGTTGCCGGATATTAAGCAAGGGGGTGTAATAGGTTTACGTGCAAAATACGGTGATCTAAAAATGGTATCAGCATTCTTGCAGGCTAAGACACAGGAAGCGAACAAATGGATGACGCCAATTCAAAAAAATGCAGAGGAGAGCGGAGTTAAAAGTAAGATTGAGATATTAGAAAACGAAGGAACATCAATAGTAGGCATAATAACTAAGTACTCACAAAAGAACCAAATAGACCTAATCGCTGTTGGAACTAGGGGGTTATCGAAATTTAAACGCCTATTAGTCGGAAGCGTAACCTCTGCGATTTCTAGTCATTCTCATTGCCCAGTACTGTTAGTGAAATAAATAAGGCAGTCTCTCAAGCTTCAAATATCGCAAAATTGAAGTCAAACACAAACCCGACGTAATCTACCATACCCTTCTGAAAAACTACTACCAGCTGAGAAACAATATTCTTAGCCTCATAACCGAATCTACCTCGCGTATGTGCGTGAAATAACTCGTCAGGCTGGATGAACAGAGGCATTTTTACCTTTTCAAAGCCCTTCTGTTCACGCAAATAATTTAGCATTTTCAAGACGAGTTCTAGATCATGTTTTACGTCCGGGAGTGGTATATTTTCAAAATAGACTGTATCCTCGTAAATCGGATTAAATGCTTGCACTTTAGCTAACCTGAAAACAGTTCTATTTCCCCATTCTGGATCATATTCCGGAAAGTGGAGGAGAATTTCTTCGACTTTAGCTAAGAATTGCGTGTAGTCAGCTGGAATATCCTTTTTATTTTTATTAACAATACTCATAATCTCTTTCTTGATAACGACAGAATTCTGAGGTCTATTTCGGATGAAAGGAACCAAAGACTACTTTCCGTACCCAAATTCATTAGTCTTAAACTTTTCCAATGCCTGGTCAAAAGAAGATAATTGAGTAATTATGGCCTGCTCCCAAGGATTGGAGTATTGAGGTAAATTTTTTTGATTAAATCCATGATATCTTTGTGTGAGATCTAAGAAGTAAAAACTCGCCTAGAGTCTGTTATCAGCTCTCAAGACTCAATTGCAGCTATTCTAATTAGAGAACAGTATTTAAATCTGCTGGAAAGACGACCTTTAGGGTAACAAAAATGGTCAGCCAACAATTGGTAGAATTAGAATGGCAATAGTCAAAACGCAGTTACTAGTCGAATATCGATTTGCAACGCTAAATTTCCTCATATGTCAATATCCGTTTGGCCGTATTAACTCTATTAAAAAGATCCTTGAGAAAAAGATCGGCGAATCGCTCAAAATTGTATATTCCAAATTGGCTTTTATATTCCTGTCTTCTTTTTTGATATTCCTCCTCTAACCATCGAAAATCAGCTTCCTTTAGTCTAATCACATAGTCTCTAGACATAGATTTGGATTCGAAGACATTTATCATAAACACACTAGCGAATTTTGTGAAACTATCTGCACTATATCTCTGACTATATTTTTCCTTTAAACCATTGTGATTCTCTACAAGCCATCCCTTAACGTCAGATCTGAGAGTCAATGAGGAATACCTGCCGGAGAAATCTATTTTTAGGTTGTGCATTTCAACTGAGTATTGACCTCGCTTTATTTCATTCATCATG
>Ga0081455_10000618_pt1 | contig 46115 bp, 39 predicted proteins | sample TabmetS3T2R1_FD_70207 | JGI IMG/M metagenome (GOLD analysis project Ga0081455, IMG submission 70207) | Tabebuia heterophylla rhizosphere microbial communities from the University of Puerto Rico - S3T2R1 | ecosystem: Host-associated > Plants > Roots > Rhizosphere ...
TTGAGCGCGGAACCGAGATGGGAATACTTGCAAACGACCGAGCCCTACTATTTGCCGATGGTTGCTTTTAAACCCTATCCCTGCGCCCGGCAGCTTCACGCGGGTGTAGAGGCGTTGCTGCGACTGCTTCAAGATTACTCCATTACGTCATCGTCTATTGAGGAAATCGAACTCTCAGTGCCCACCGCAGTCGCGACTCTGGTAAACCGCCCGGCGGCATCGACAAACCGGGCCGCGGCTCTTGGAAGCGGACAATACGTGATGGCAGTCACGGCGTTCAGGGGAAAAATGGATCTGACATCCTTCGATGAATTCCTTCAAAATAGTGACGTTTCGAGCTTAATGGACAAAGTTAAAGTTATAAGTGAGATTGAGCTGGACCGCTATTTTCCGCAGTCTTGGCCCGGCCGGGTTAGGATAAGCTTAAAGGACGGCTCCGCTCACACGCGGGAAATCATCATTCCGAAGGGCGAGAAAGAGAATCCAATGTCGGCCCATGAAGTTGACGAAAAGTTTCTCTCGCTCGCCACGCCGGTGCTAGGCGATGCCAAAGCGCAGTCCGTGATTGGCGAGATTCAAGTGTTGGAGAAATCCGAGTCTCTAAACGGATTGCTCGCCTTTCTCAAGCCGTGAACTACTAATAGTTCGATTTGACGCCCAGCTCGTTGTTAACCTCCCGCTGCACAGCAAAATCAAAAACTGCGGTACTTTTCACCGGTGTCTTTAACTGCAGAAACTGAGCATCGGCTTTTAGATTTTCTTCAACCTCCTTGTCGGTGGGGATGCTGTTTCGGGTAAAGGCTGGGCGGCTAAAGCGGTAGGTTTCCATCGCAATGGCTTGACTGACGTTGAGATACTTCGCAAGTATCTCCGCTGAACCATTCTCGTTGGTTTGAAAATATCGGTTGGCCTTCGCGAGGGCGCGCAAGGTGCGCCTGATAAGCGCTGGCTTTTCCTGCAGTGCTTTATCCGACACGATGAGACCCGATATGAAGTTTACGTATTCGTCGCTGATCGATGCAAGCAGATTGAACTTATGCCGATCACGGGCGACGAACACAGTGGGCGGAGAGAGAACCGTGATATGTACCGGACCCGAGACTTGCGCCTGAAGTTGGGCCGGCACGTCGCCGGATACGATGCTGGTGATCTCTTTCGTGGGATCGATGCCTCCCTTGCGGAGCATGTGAAAGCCGGCGAGCTGCTGACTGCCACCGATGGTCGTCACCGCCATGGTTTTGCCTTTGAGATCGCTGAAAGTTTTTAACTCCGGCCGCGCGACCAGCCAGAAAAGCGGTAATTTTTGATTCACCGCCAGCACTTTCAGTGGCAGGCCTTGGATGATTCCGCGGATCGCTGTGCCCATGATGTGGATCCCTTCAACATCACCCGTTACCGCGGCGGCTATAGCGGTGGTTCCTCGGGTTAAGATCAGTTGCGTTTCCAAATTTTCCTCTTTGAAGAAACCCTTGTCGCTGGCGATGAAGACCATGATGGCGGAGATCGAGCGACTCGCGTAAGTGATGCGGATTTTGTCGTCAGCCTTAGCCGAAGGCGCAAGAGCGCAAGATAGCAGCAGTACAAACACAAATTTTTTCATTTGATCTCCGGTCGCACAGGGTTACTCTGAACGCCCCACCCGTCTAGCAAGCGCTACCTTGAATTGCAACGGAGTCGTACGTTATAAAGACCAAGTCGCGAAAAACAAACAATTTCTGTGACTGCGGAGGACCCTCATCATGGGCGTGGAAACAACGGCAGGCTACGAGCTTCTCTACGACATCATTCGTCGCCGAGCCAGTGTTCGTAAGCTAAAGCCGGATCCGATTCCGGAGGAGTGTATCCACAAGATTTTGGAGGCAGGCCGGTGGGCGATGTCCGGCGCCAATTCACAACCCTGGGAATACATCGTCGTCAAAGATTTCAAGGTCAAGAAAGATCTCTTTCGCTGCTATGCCGAAGTCAATACCGATTTTATCTACTGGATGGAGCAGCAGCGCGTCTTTGAGCTCAGGCACCCAGCCTATCAGATGACGGCGGACAAAGCGGTGGAGCAGCAAAGACGCGGCACCGGCTGGTCCGAAGCGCCGGCGCTTATCGTTGTCGTCGGCGACGGCCGGCGCCAATGGGGCACAGTGCAGGGCGCGCATACCTTTGGCCGGGATCAGTCGCATCTGACCGATGGCTTGGCCAATACCTGCACCTTGATGCATCTGGCCGCGGCTTCTCTCGGGCTCGCGACGCAGTGGGTCAGCATTCATGTCCAAGAACCTTTCAAGAAAGTTCTGGGCGTGCCGGATCTCATGATGTTATATCTCATCATCCCCGTCGGCTATCCCGCCGTGGAACCCTCGGAAGGCGTGCGGCGTCCCCTCGATGAGATCGTGCACCATGATCACTATGAGGAGTCGAAGTTCATGAGCAATGAGCGGGTGATCCAGTTTCTCTATGAGCTCCGCGGCAAAACGTTGCAGACTTACCGCCAGTCGTATGTAGGCAAAGACGAGTCGAAACGGAGCTGAGTTTGGGCATATACTGTGGACGATCATTAGGTTCGGATGAGGGGTAGATTTTTCTGCACCCTCACCTCATTCCTCTCCCATTCAAGGGAGAGGAGGGGGAAAATAGCGAAGGGAAAAACCAGCTAGTGGCCATTGATCCTATTACCGTAGAAATCATTCGCTGCGGTCTGAAAGCAGCCGCTAACGAAATGTCGGCTGTGCTCAAGAAAACCGCCTATAACATGATGATCTACGAGGTGCAGGACTACTGCGTCAGCATCGTCGATCACCAAGGCAGGACGATGTCGCAGAATGAAGGCGCCTTGCCGATCTTTCTCGCCGATCTCGGAGTGGCGGTGCAAGACGGCGTGGAGATCTACGGTCTCGATAACATCCATCGAGGCGATGTTTTCCTGGTCAATCACCCGGAGATTTGCGGTCAGCATCTCAATAACATGGTGGTCTACACGCCGTTCTTCTGGGAGTCCAAGCTCATTTGCTTCCTGGCGGTGCGCGCGCACTGGATCGACGTCGGCGGTGCGAGCACGGGCTTCGGATCAAGCATGACCCGGGACGTCTACGAAGAAGGGCTGCAGATTCGTTCCGTAAAGATTTACGCGGAAGGTAAACCGAACACCGAAGTCTTGCGCTTGATCGAAGACAACATTCGTTTCCCTGAATCCTCTCTGGGTGACCTTCGCGCGCAGATCGCTTGCTGCCGCACCGGAGAAGAGCGGCTCGAACAGCTTTGCCGCAAGTACGGCGGCTCGATGTTTCAAGAAGCTGTGAAAATCATCTGGGACCAGACCGACAAGCTCGTGCGGGAAGCCGTTCGTGGCATTCCCGACGGAGTCTACGAAGCTTCATCGTTTCTCGATGATGACGGCAAAGATTTTAGCAGGACCCTGCCCATCAAAGTTCGCGTCGTCGTCCGCGAAGACGAACTCACCATCGATTTCTCCGAGGTGTGCGATCAGGTGCCGGGGTTTATCAATTGCGGCGCGTCAGGAGGGATGGCTGCAGCGCGCGTGGCTTTCAAAGCGCTTACTTCGCCACGTCGGGAAGTGAATGAGGGATCCTTTCGCGCCCTCAAGGTGATTCTGCCGCCGGGAAAATTACTTAGTGCAAAGCGTCCCGCGCCCATCGGGGGCTGGAGCCTGTCACTGCCGACAGTGCTCGACACGATCTTGCTGGCGCTGGCGCCCGTGCTACCGGACCGTATCCCGGCAGCTCACAAAGGCGACATGGGCGGCTACGCCATCTTCGGCACGCACCCGAAAACCGGACGTCGTTATGTGTGCCAAAATATCATCGGCGGCGGCTGGGGCGGGCGCCCCTTCGAAGACGGGGCTTCGGCCGCCGTTTCGATGTGCCAGGGTGATGTGAAGAATACGCCAATCGAGTTGCAGGAGCTCTATTACCCTTTGCTCTATGAACGCCATACCTTACGAACCGACAGTGGCGGCGCGGGGAAATTCCGCGGTGGCGTTGGACTCGAAGTCAAAGTGAAACCGTTGCATGACCTTTTCGTGAGCCGGAACACGGATCGGATTCAATGCCCGCCCTGGGGTTTGCTGGGCGGCGAACAGGGCGCGACCAATGCAACCCTGATCCATCGCAACGACAAGGAAGACATCCTTCCAGGCAAGTTTAGCCATCTTCTGGTGCGACCCGGAGAGACAGTGACGTTTCTAACCGCCGGCGGTGGAGGACATGGCGATCCGGCGGGGCGCGATGCTACCGCGATAAAGCGAGATGTCTCATTGGGCTACGTTTCCGAAAACCGCGCTCAGCAAGACTATGGCGAAGCCTACGCGACGGACCGCGACCAGAAAAGAAACCGCCATTGACGGAACAGGACCAGCTGTATAGATGAGCAAGGAGCTGCGCTCTCGATGAACAAGCGTAAAAGCAAAACCTTTCCAGGCGAAGCATTTGCTGGTTCAGCGCGAACTATTTGGCAGCGCGTCCGATAAACTCAAGCACGGTACGGTTGAAAAATGCGGGTTGTTCCCAGTAGGGTGAATGGCCGCATTCCGGCACAATCACGACTTCGTTATCGGGAATATGCCGCGCGATCATCCGCGTAATCGAAGGCGGCGTGAACATATCCGCTGCTCCGGTCATCAGCAAGGTGCGAACCTGCAACGTCTCTAGTTTTTCCGGCGTAACGACGTTCACCAACTTTTGCCGGGCGCCTCTGCCGGTCTCTGATTTGTGATTGAGTTCAGTCCATTTCGCGACGCCGTCGGGGTTAGCCGCGCGATAGGAAGGTCCGAGCTCACGAAACCAGCGCGGCAGATCATCCCACTCCTTAAGTTTGATTCTGGCGGCGGCTTCGGCGATGTAACCCTTAGTCGCCGCAAGATTGTTACTGGATACCGTCAGGCTGAGCAGATGCTCTGGATGGTCGAGCGCGTAATCAGCGGCCACGCTGCCGCCGGCAGCCGAACTCACTAGATGGAACTTCTCGAGGCCGAGGAATTTGATCAGATTTTGCAGATCTCCCGATCCAGTGCCCGGATTGTCCTCAGGCGCCGAGTCTGAATTGTAATAGTTGCGCCGCGAATAGGCGATGACCCGATAGCCGGCATTCGCGAACACCGGCTGCTGATATAACCAGATCAGCGCGCTGCCCGAGGCTGGATGGAGAAACATCACGGGTTCTCCGCCACCACCGGTATCCCAGTACCCTAGACGAGTGTTGGGAAGCTCAGCCATGCCCTCTTTGGCTGGAACCTGCTCTGGAATCGGCACCTTAACCATCGGGTCGTCCGCCTGAATCGAAGTAGTGCTCGGGTTCATTGATATACTCCGCCTTAGTTGCCCAGTATTTTTTTCACGCGTTCGATAACCTCCGGCGGGGCGTCGAAAATTTCTTTTACCAGCGATTCCAGCTCCTCACCGGACGTAGGCTCCACGTCCATTCGAGCCTTCTTTGCTTCGGCTAGGACTTCCGGGTCATTCAGAGTCTTCACAAAGGCATCTCTCAACAGCTTCACTCTGTCGGGCGGAGTGCCGGGGGTCACCATCATCGGCCGGCCAAAATCTCCCGCGGCCAGCACTACCTGTGCTACCCGGCGGCTATTGGCCGGAACTTTGAACTCCTCGAAGATTTCATGGGTGGTCGGCACGTCGGCTGCCCGAGAATCTCTCTTGCTGGACGTCTGGAGGATATGACGATCAAAACCTTTCTTGTGCCACGTATCAAAGGGTTCCCGGCCAAAGTGAGCGGAAGTGCTATGAGCGCGGCAAGCCACCTCCCCTTTCTCGACCGCTATGTCTATCTCGGAGCCGCCGGGATAACCCAGCACGGTGTTAATCTTGGCCCCCACGGTATCTTCCAAAATCCTGGACAAGATATAGTCAGCGCTGGCGGTGCCCGTCGCGCCGCACTTTGGGGGCTCCTTGGCCTTGATGATATCAGCGACGGACCGATAGGGCGTATCCGCGCGCATGTACATGATCGTTGATTCGACCGCGGGAGAGCCGATCCAACGGAATTTGCGAAGATCAAACTGTACTTCCTTTCGCCCGACAAGCTGGTCGACGTAGATGCTGTTCAGAGGCATCGCCAGGGTTAGCCCGTCAGGCTTGCCAACATTGAAAACATGATTGGCAGCGATCACGGATCCGGCACCGGGCATGTTCTGCGCAATGATCTCCGGCTGACCCGGGATATACTTGCCCATGTATCTCGCGAACAGACGTGCCCAGCGGTCGTAGAACCCACCCGCTGTAGAGCCCACCATGATACGAATTGTCTTTCCCTTATAAAAAGGGTCAGTTTGTGCCCAGCCTGGAGAGATGAGTTGAGGAGCGGAAAGAAAAAACGCGAGGCAGATCAGGAAAAGCGGTCGCTTCTGCATGACACCTCCATTCGACGGATCAGTCGTAAAACTAAAAATACAAAAAGCAGCTATGCACTTGCTTGTCCGCGATCATCAGTTTGACCGGACTATATCGTTGGTAGAGGAGTTGTCAAGTTTCTTATAGGACTGAGTCTCTCAAGGATTCGGGTACGATGGAGTGGGCTAGCGGCCCAACTATTCCAATGATGTGTCTTCGTGGGCCGTGTGCATTTTTTCGACTTGCTTGAGAGCCGATGCTAGATCGATTCGCTTGCGAAAAATCGGCGCCATAGGGTCTTTCATCTTCTGAAAGCGCGCCGGCACAGTTTTAATCGTGAAGCTCGATGGATGCAGCCGCTCGTTAACCTCGTCCCAGGCAAGTGGACAGGAGACCGTCGCTCCCGGTAGCGGCCGGGCAGCAAAAGGCGCCGCGATCGTTACGCCGTAACCGTTCTGGCCGAAATCGATGTAAACTTTGCCGCCACGGGCCGCGATAGGCCGGGCGATCGTCGAAATATCGGGAACAGACTGTGTTCCCAGAATCGCCAGCAGCCGGGCAAAATTCTTCGCTTGTTCATGGGTGTACTGCGCACCCAAAGGGAGGAGGATGTGGAGCCCCGATGCTCCAGAGGTCTTGATGAAGCTATCGAGTCGGAGCTTGGTCAATATCTCGTGCAGCGCGCGCGCCACCTTGACGACGTGCGCAAAGGGGGCACCTTTGGGGTCGAGATCGAGAACCAGCCAGTCCGGGCGTTCAAGAGAGTTGATCCGCGAACTCCACAGGTGAAGCGGAATGGTGCCCATGTTGATCACGTAGAGCAGAGTTTCGACGTCGTTCACTATGATATAGCCGATATCGCGGTCGGTATCCTTGGAATAAATCTTCTCTCGCCGCACCCAGCTCGGGACAAATTCCGGAGCGTCTTTCTGAAAGAAGGATTTGCCAGCTATGCCGTCAGGATATCGCGTCAGCACCAGTGGGCGATCTTGCAAGTAAGGAAGTAGCAAAGGCGCGATCGTGCGGTAGTATTCGATCAAATCACCCTTGGTGTAGCCCTCGTCGGGCCAGAAGATTTTTTTCAAATTGGTAAATTTGATTTCTTTGGCTGGACTGTCTTCGACCCTGGCGGGAGGCGGGAGGTCGGGAAGAGTCAAGGATACCGGTTCGTCTTTTCGGCACTCTTCTGGTTTCTTGTCCGCTCTCAATCCGATGAACGAAGGATGGCGAATCCCACCGTCATTGGTCCAGTCCGAAAAGCGCACCTCGCAGACGAGCTTCGGCCCCACCCAATGGTGGCCGCGACCGGTGGGGCTCCTTTCTACGAAGGGCGATTTAGCTTGAGCCAGCGGCTGCATTTTTTCCCAGATCGATTTCAAGGTCTTGTCATCGAATCCGGTGCCAACCTTGGATACGTAGACCAATTTCTGGTCGCGGTAGAGACCGAGATGAAGAGCGCCGAAATAATTCCGCTCTCCTTGAGGATCGGTGTAACCGCCGATCACGAACTCCTGGCGCCGCTGGCATTTGACTTTGATCCAGTCGCGAGAGCGGCCGCCAACGTAGCGACTGTTCGCTTTCTTAGCGACGATTCCTTCCAGCCCCCGCTCGGAGGCGGCATCAAAGAAGGCGTTGCCCGCTTCCGCAACGTGGTCGCTATAGTGCGCGCGACCGAGCAGCGGCAGGAAACTTTTCAAGAACTCTTTGCGGTATACTAGCGAAAGCGAGCGCAGATCATGGCCCCCAAGTGCCAGACAATCGAAGAAGAAGCCTTCTACGGGCGCCGCTGCCATGCCAAGTTCAACATCCCGAGGGCTGGTGAGATGCATCCGTGCCTGCAGTCTTTGAAAACTCGGCTGTCCTCGGTCGTCAAGGGCGACAATCTCGCCATCGATGATGAAATGCTCGATGGGCAGTTTTTTTAATGCTTGCGTTAGCTCTGGATAACGGTTGGTGATCTGCGTTCCATTGCGCCCGTAAAGTTCGACAGTGTCGCCGTTGCGCTCGGCGAGCACCCTCACGCCGTCGTATTTGATTTCGAATATCCATTCAGGGCTAGAAAAGGGCCGCTCCTCCAGAGTGGCAAGCATCAAAGGTTGGCTGCGCGCGGGGAACTTTTTTTCTGGTGCTTTGAGTTTTTGCAGACGCTCCCGTAAGTCGGAAAGTTTTGCAGGTACGTCGGCCATCTCCTCCAGGGTAAGTCCGGATATCACCGATTGCGGATAACGCTCGATCAACTCATCCGTGCCGGCGAAAGAATCGGCTTTCTTCAACAGCAGCCAATCTTTCTCTGACTTCGACATGCGCGCGAGGGTCCACAGTCCCCGCATCTTGTGCCCGAAAAATTCTACTTCGAGCTTGCCGCTTTCAAGTTGTTCCACCGGGTCGCCGGGTTTGATCAAACGGTATTGTCCGCGATCCCAGACGATGACTGAGCCTGCGCCATAGTTATCGGGCGGAATGACTCCCTCGAAGTCGGCGTATTCGATCGGGTGATCCTCAACGTGGACCGCCAGCCGCTTTTCGTGTGCGCGGACCGACGGGCCTTTCGGCACCGCCCAGCTTTTCAAAACGCCGTCCATTTCCAGGCGTAAATCGTAATGCAGGCGGCGAGCACCATGCTTCTGAATTACGAAACGCGAACCGGAGGCTGCGCGACCGACGCCGAAGGGTTCGGGTGTGCGCCCAGGGTCGCGCTTTTTCCGATAAAGATCGAGGTTCGAGGGCGATTTCACCATTTGAAGAATAACTCAGTGGCTGGTATGGTTCAAATTTGATAGAATCTGAGAATCAAGGAGGACTTTTCTATGCCCCCGCGTTCTCTCGGTTCCGGGACAATTTCCTTTGGTCTTGTCTCGATCCCCGTAAAGCTTTACCCCGCCGCCTCATCCCAATCCATCAGTTTCAATTTGCTCCACGCCAAATGCGGCAATCGGATTCGGCAACAACGTTTTTGCCCGGTGTGCAACGAAGTGGTAGAGCGCGAGGGGCTGGTTAAAGGGTATGAGTTCGCGAAAGACCAATACGTCAAAGTTTCGGACGAGGAACTCGAAGCGCTCGAAGGCGAGGCATCCAAGGCCATCGAGATTTCCGAGTTTGTGCCGCTGGCGAAGGTGGACCCTGTCTATTTCGAAAAGAGCTACTATCTCGGTCCCGACAAGGGCGGGGAGAAAGCCTATCGTTTGTTGTCAGATGCTATGACCCAAGCCGGCAAAGTCGCGCTGGCTAAGTTTGTCCTGCGCGGTCGAGAAAACTTGGTATTGGTTCGCTCGGCGCAAAACGGGCTGATGCTTCATACCATGTATTTCGCCGACGAAGTGCGCAATTTCGATGAAATTTCCAAGGGAGAATCAGCCAAAATCTCCGGGGCGGAAACCAACCTGGCGTTACGCCTGATTGACGAGCTATCCAACGAAGAGTTCCATCCTGAGCAATACGAAGATGAATATCGGCAGAGGGTATTGAACCTCGTCAACACTAAGGCAGAGGGCAAAGAAATCACCATCGCCGAACCACAAGTTCATCGTGCCCAGGTAATCGATCTGATGGAAGCGCTCAAGGAAAGCCTCGGCAAGACAGTCGCCAAGGAGAAAAAGCCCGCGGTTCGTGCCAAAACGGCCGAGCCTGAAAAAGGCAAGAAAAGGGCTCAGTCCGGCAAGAAATGAAACTTTTCACCACCGGCGAGGTGGCGAAAATCTTGGATCTTCCGGGTAGTCGCATCCGCTCTTTCGTGCGCGCCGGCTTTCTTGCGCCGGCACGCGGAGAAAAGAGAACCTTCCAGTTTACTTTTCAAGATCTGCTGTTTTTGAAAACCGCCAAAGGGCTCCTCGACTCTCGCGTGCCGTCGAAGCGGGTTATCCGCATGCTTTCCTCCCTAAAGCGACAGATGCCGGACGACCGTCATCTCGCTGGGCTCAAGATCTATGCCGACGGTCGCCGCGTCATTGTGTGGGACGGCAGAGCTCGATGGCAACCTGACTCTGGGCAGTTCTTGTTCAACTTTGACGCCAGCAGCATGGTCCAAAAAGTCAAGCTGCCGCGCGCCGAATCGAGGCCGCCAAAAGACCATCTGACAGCGGACCACTGGTTCAATCTAGGAATCGAGCTGGAACCTACATCCACGCGGGAAGCTCAGCGAGCCTATCACATGGCGCTGGAACTCGACCCAAAAATGGCCGGGGCGCACCTTAATTTAGGCAAACTCTACCACGACGGCGGTGAGCTGCAGAAAGCCGAGGAACACTATGCTGCGGCCGCCAAGATCGACCCCGAAGACCCGGCGCCCCAGTTTAACCTGGGTGTGCTGATGGAAGATTGCAAACGGCCGCAGCAAGCCCTGCGCGCGTATCGTGAAGCCATCGAACTGGATCCATCTTTTGCCGACGCGCATTACAATCTTGCGCTCTTATTCGAGTCTATGGGAAAAAAGGCAGAAGCGGTTGCCCACTTTCGTGCGGCGCGGAAAATCTATCTGAGTAAATGATCCTGACTCGCGTCAGCCACCGAGTGGCTTATGGAAAAATCGCGAATTTCATGGTCTCTTGCGCTTTTGACGAACGCGCCCAGTGGTCGCTGAGGAGGTTTGGCAGGTGAATCAAGGTTTGCGGGAGGCTATATTATCATTGCAAAGGCGGTCGGAAGAGCACGAGAAGGTCGAGCGAGAATTACGGATCCGAGAGACTTATTTTCAAAGACGCTGCGAAGATTTGGAGCGCTCCCTCAGTGAAAAGACAGGGCAACTGGAAGAAGAGATCCAAAACAGAAAAGCCGCCGAAGAAATGTTGCGCAGAGCACGGGAAGATTTTGAGAAAAGCGGGCAGGATGGTAAAAACCCTTCCACATCGCCCACTGCAGCTCTCTTTGCGCACGAGGTTGCGAACTCTCTCAATGGTATTTTCGCCAGTCTTCAGCTTCTCGATATGAAAGCTCAAGACCAGGGCGGCGGGGACCCTGAGCTCAAATCTTTGGTGGGATCTGCGACAGACGAAATCAAACGGCTTGGTGCTTTGCTGAAAGATTTTCGATCTTTCGTACAACCCCAGAGCTATGATTTCGAACCCACCGACTTGCGCAAGATCATCGACGGAATTATCGCCGAAGACAGACTGCGCTATGAATCGAATGACGTTAGGCTAAAGTGTGAATTCTCAGATACTCTACCACTCATGATGCTCGACCAAGAAAAGATAAAACAGGCGATCCTAAGCATTTGTCAAAACGCGGTAGAAGCTATGCCATCGGGAGGTGTGCTTACCTTGCGCGGTTATCAGTCTAAAGGTAAAATTTTTCTCGAGATTAGCGACACGGGTGCGGGAATCGCCGAAGGCTTGGAGGTTTTTGAGCCCTTTCGCACCACGAAGTATCGTAGGAGTGGACTAGGGCTTCCCATCGTGGGCCAAATTATCTCCGGTCATAATGGCACCATTGAGTACGTGAGTAATCCCGGGCAAGGCACGACGTTCAAAATCGGGCTGCCAGCCGGCAGACCTTAAAGCTTGCGATCAGTTGCGGCAGCCATAAAGAGGTGGTAGAAGCACAAAACAAAACTGGAGGTAATGTCTATGAGGCTATTGTCTTACGGTCCCTGACCTTATGCTCACAGGACAAGGCTTGTCCTGGCGGAAAAAAGGCTACCTTATGAACTCGTCGAATGCGATCTCAAAAACAAATCTAAAGAGTTGCTTGAACGAAACCCCTACGGCAAAGTTCCCGTGCTGATCGATGGCGACGCTGTCATCTACGAATCCGCGATCATCAACGAATACCTCGAAGAGAAATATCCTCAAATACCGCTTATGCCGAAGGATCCCCTGCGGCGTTCACGGGCAAGGATATGGATCGATTACTGCAACACGCGATTGCAGTACGCCGGCGGCAAGGTAGCCCATGATTTCGAAGTCGAAAAGTCGACCGAGGAACTGAAAACATATCTCGCTACTTTGAATCGCGAGATGGAGGGCCGACAGTATATTGTCGGGGAGTACTCTCTGGCGGATATCACCTATATTCCTTTTTTCGTCAGAAAAGAGCGCTATAAGGCGACCATCGACGACAGTCTGCCGCATCTGAAGGCCTGGATGGATCGTCTCCTTGACCGGCCTTTAGTGCGGGCGACCCCATAAGCGGGTCACGGCCGAGGTCGGTTAATCGTCGGGGAAATCTTGATTGGCGTGGAAGTTACGCGCTGTTGATATCCGCGTTTTCAACCGATGAAGAATCTTGTGCTTCCGGGGCGGAATATCAGAATACGCTGGTCAAGAGATGGCGCCGCCGCCCTCGAACAAACCGCGGAAGACCTTGTTTGCCTATCAGTTTATCGTTAGGGCGGCCCCTCGAGGTAAAATGTCCGGCAAAATAGTTGGCATAATCTCCTCGCCAACAAAGTCGCGCGAGACGCCAAACTCGCGCCCCGGCGGGGGGGAAGTTGGGTGAAAACATGACATGAACTTCCCGGACACCGTGCAGCCAATTTCCTTTCGGTTTGGCGCCATATTTTAAACGATCAGGATCTTTTCTTTCAGCGTAGTTTCTTTCGCGCTTCGGCCAAAAAGCCGCTGTCTTCTAGACTTAACACAGGGCCCGAGGCAAGAACTTGACTCAACTCCACTTGCGCCACTTTTGGATTAATCCTGGCAATGATTTTCTGGACGATCTTCCACGCCGCAGGGTCCGGCATCATGTCAAGGGTCGCCATGATGTTAAGAACCTTGTAGGAAGCCTCGGCATCCTCCGGTTTCGGAAAACGGAACGCCTTGCGTAAAATTTCAACGATCTCCGGCTTGGCGCTTGGGTCATGAATCAAGACCACCGCATCCGCTAATCCTTTGAGCAAACGCGACACCTGATCGGGGGTGCTAGCCGCGGATTCCCGCAAATAACAAACGGTTGTCCCCTGATACGGAAAGTTAAGCTTGCCGATATCGGCGAGCACATTGGCGCCGGCCCGCTTTGCCGCTTCGCTGAAACTATAAGGGATGACGGTGGCGTCGACTCCACCCGAACCGAGCGCCTGCGTGACCGTCGCGGTGTCGCCGAGGATGCGCATTTTAAGATCATATTTGTCCGGGTCGATGCCAAGCTGATCCAGAGCAATCATCGTCTGCAGCCAAAAACCGCCACCGATGCTTTGCACGCCGAAGGTTTTACCCCGTAAATCTTCTATGGTCCGGATTTCTTTCCGCGCGATCAGTTCGCGCGGAATTTTCTGCACCGGCGATGCGACGCATTGAATCTTCATGCCGCCCACCGCGGCGCTGAGAGCGTTGCCGGGCGAACCGTAGTTGTATTGGACTTGGCCAGAGGAAAGGGTCGCCATACTCAGCGATCCAGTACGCAACTGGACCAGGCGAACGTCGAGCCCGTATTTTTTGAAGGTGCCTTTCTCAATTCCGACCCACATCGGACCCACGGTTTCATTTTGTCCGGCATAGGCGACCAGGATCGGCGCAGCGGTCTGCGCCGAGGCGCTAGGTAACCCCGCCAAGGTCGCCAAGGTAAGAAGGAAGACGCCGATGCGGCAAAGACCGAGACAGCCGGCAATATCAGGATACAAACGAGTCATAGGCTCCTCCATTGCTGTAGCCTTGCAATCCCGGCATCGAGCAAGGACCGACGGCAATGACGGCTCATGAAGGGGTCGCAGCCGTTGCGCTTGCGGCCGATTGGAGCGATCTCCAAACCGCTCCTAATCACATCGATCGAAGAATTGCGGCTTAGGCACCGGCTCTGCCAGGCTCCAGCTGCCAGGTTTTCAGCGGCGTGTAGTTAACCCGTTTGTTTTCTACGTTCTGGTCCTTCGCCGTCACGCGGAGGATTTCCAGAGGCTCGCTGGCTGAACTTTCAAACCAGTACTGAAAGCCGCGCGGGATCAAAATCCCCTCGCCTTTCTTGAATTCACCGATCAGCTTGTCGCCCTCACCGTAAAACTTCACCACCCCATTGATAACGTACCAGAACGCGTCGTCGCCCGTATGCGAATGAAGATTGTTCTCGCCGCCGTCTTTTACCACCTGGACCATGACTTTCATGAGATCGCTGTTGCAAAGGAGCATCGACTTTTTCACGCCCTCAAACTCCGGCGTTTGGTATTTGAAGATTTTTGCTTCCTGGATCATTGTCCACCTCGCTTGTATTGAATTTGTCGGTTATTGATCAACTTTCCCAAGCTTATTCCTTTTGACGTGACCGGGTCAAATGATTTCCTGGTCGGGTGATGAAAAGATCGATTGAGAATCGCTGGAAGCGCGGGAGTTTAATTCCTGTTCGGCGGTGGCGGAGCGAACCCGCGAAAACAAGACCAAAACGTATCCGAGACTGTCCGCTTGCGGATCAAATACAAAATCAGTGCTGCGTTCGGTCAGGGGTACCGAGACCGGAAACATTGCTACTGCCATCCCCACCGGCCACGGCACTTGAAGGTGTAATGAGCTTGACGATTCGCGCGTCAGCGATCTTCTGCTGATCGGGCGATAGGGTCGCATAAAGCCCATTTGCAGCGGTCCGGATATCCTCGAGTTCCTTTACGCGGATCCGAGCGCCATCAGTGACTAAATCGATATGCTGCAAACCGCCGATTGCCGTCCCTTCGGATACCGGGACGCCGGCCCGGGCACGTTCGCGAGAAAGATCACTGGCGTAGACGCGCACCTTGTCGGCAAACGATTGCCACGCCTCTTTCTGCTGGGGTGTTAGACGAAGGTCCATTTCCATAACCGCTAGGGCGTGCTCGGTTTGCTCGTAGGAATCGGGAGTGAGACGCGGAACATTGTTCCCTCGATTTTGGGTATTTCCTCGCCCACTTCGTGACGTGCCACCAAAGATCCCGCCCAAGCCGCCGCGGCCACCGAACTGCGCAAAGCCAATCGATTCTCCGACTCCGATTGCCAAAACAACAGTGAGAACCAAAACCCAAGTGCTCTTAACCATAATCCTTTTCCTTATTGAAACTTCTGAGATCACCGCTAAACTTTTTCATAAATTGGCAGAAACTCGCAGCGCACCCGACCAAGCGAAACAATGGTCTTTAAGTAAGACACAAAAAATCTTCTAAATTATTTTCGAGGCTAGGCGGAAACCAACCTGTTGTCAATAAGCAAGCATCGGCCAGGACGAGAGCAACTTGCCGTAGCCCTGATTGAAAATCGCGAACCGAGCTTCGATAGGATGTTCCAAAACATCGCGGTGTTGCTGGAGATCACTGAGATGCCGAGGTTATCTTCCAACCTTTGAACGATCGGCAGCGGATCAAGGGTGGCACCCCGAACGTAGATGGCCTGGACAACCGGATTTTGCCGATAGCTTGCTTCAACTCTTTGGAAAAGTTCGTCGGGACTAATCTCGACGCCGGCGCCAGGCTTGCGGGTCTTGTCTAAGGGCGGACCGGCGACGACGGTGAAGCCACTATTGGTCAGATGCGTTTCGATATAAGAATTCATTTCTGTGGTGAGCTTGCATCACATTTCCCGTTGTTGCAGTTGAGTTTCCTGCATTTGAGTTTCCCTATTGCTGCCCTTCCAAGTCACGCGCCACATTTTTCCGCCGCTGTCATCGGCTACGAGCAAAGATCCGTCCGGCAATTCTGTGATGCCTACCGGACGGCCATAAGCTTCGAATTTACTTTCGTCGGCGATGAACCCGGTGAGGATATCCTCCATAGGACCGGCAGGCTTGCCGTTTTCGAAGGGGATAAAGGCAACGTTGTAACCCACCATTTTGGAGCGGTTCCACGAACCATGCATGCCGATGAAAGCGCCGCCGTGGTAACGCTGCGGAAAAGCTTTGCCGCGATAGAAAGCGAGCCCCAAAGCGGCCACATGGGAGCCGACCGCATAGTCGGGTTTGATCGCTTTGGCTACGAGATCTGGCCGTTGGCCTTTTTTCCGGGGATCTTCATTTTGGCCGAAATAGGAAAAGGGCCAGCCGTAGAAAGCGCCTTCTTTGACGCTCGTCAGATAATCCGGCACTAGATCGTCGCCCAAGAGATCGCGCTCGTTGACGACCGTCCACAAGACATTGGTTTGCGGTTCCCAATCCATTCCTACCGGATTGCGCAGGCCAGTGGCGAAAATCCGCATGTCGCTACCGTCGGGATTGATTTCCAGAATTCCCGCCCGGCGCTGATCCTTTTCCCAAGCGTTTTCTTCATCGACGTTGGATGCCGAGCCCACGGCGATGTAAATTTTCCGACCCGCCCGATCAGCAATCAGGTTGCGCGTGTAATGGCCGCCAGCGGGGAGGTCGAGTATTTTCTCACCCTTGCCCTCGATTTTTGTTTGGCCGGTGCGGTAGGGGAAGCGCACGACACCGTCTGTATTGCCCACGTAGAACCAGTTGCCAACGAGCACCATGCCGTGGGGCATATTGAGGCCGGTTAAAAAAACTTCACGGAGATCGGGTTTGCCGTCTTTGTTGTTATCCCTGAATAAAGTAATTCGATTCCCCGATTTTTCCGGCCGGTCAGCCCGTCCGGGCCATTCACGAGTCGCTTCGACCACCAGGATGTCACCGTTGGGCAGGACGTACGCCTGACGCGGGTTGTCGAGGCTCTCAGCAAAGAGGCTTACCTCGAAGCCGGGAGCCGCTGTCGGCATTTTATCTTTAGGCCAACCGACCACTTTGGAGTTGTTGCGCGCTGAAGGCGTGGCGAACGGCGCCGGAAGTTGAAGTTTGTCCGAGGGCCCCGTCCCTGTTGCGTATTGATGGTTGGCAACACCGGTTAGGGTAGATGCCGCGCAGGACAAAAGAAATGCTGCCGCCACGACCTGACTCACCCGAAATAGATGACGAAGCGCCATTAGAGTCGTCCTCCTTGGGTTTCATTCTTATGATTCTGCAACAAAATCCTCCGTTCAATCCTTCGAGGGCCTCAGGACGAACGGAACAAGGATTAAAATCATCAGAGATTTTCCGTCCATGCTGAGCGCCGTCGAAGCATTCCTAGGGTCGGAACCGGTGTTGAATGAAAGGCACTATATAATAACCATCAGCCATCAGGAAGTGAGAAATCGAGTTGTGTGGGTGGCCGGTCCGTTCTAAGATCGCCGCGACCTATTATTTATTGAGGAGGCAGGAATGCTTTATCGCGACTTGCGCGGCTGGCTTGATGGAGTCCAATCATTTGGCGAGCTCAGGGTAGTTGAGGGCGCCGATTGGAATCAAGAAATAGGTGCTGTCGCTGAAGTAGCGGCGCGTTCAGAACCGTCCCCTGCCGTGCTTTTTGACAAGATCAAGGACTACCCCGCCGGCCGCCGCGTTTTGACGGGGATTCACAATCCGACCCTCAGGCGACAGTGCTTGACCAATCACCTGCCGCTTGACTACACGCGCGACCAGTTCATCGACGCCTGGAAAAAGCGGCTGAACCATCCGGTTTTTCTACCGCCGCGCGTCGTGCCGTCGGGCCCGGTGATGGAAAATGTTTTCGAAGGAAATGAAATCGATCTTTTATCACTGCCGGTTCCTTTCTGGCACGAAGGCGATGGCGGGAGATATATCGGCACTCTTGATGTCACAATCAGCCGCGATCCGGAAGAAGGCTGGGTAAACTTGGGTTGTTACCGCGTGATGGTGCACGATCACGACACATTGGCGCTCTACATCTCGCCGGGACACCACGGCAACATTCATCGGCAGAAATACTTCGATCAAGGACGGCCCTTTCCGGTAGCCATCAGTTTCGGTCCCGATCCTTTGCTTTGGTACTTTGGCCAGATGGATGTCCCGCCGGGGGAGTCGGAATACGATTATGCCGGCGGGATTCGCGGTGAGGCCTACGAAGTCATCCTAGGGGAACACACCAAGTTGCCGATCCCGGCCTACTCCGAAGTTGCAGTGGAAGGCGAGGTGCTACCCGGAACCAAAATTCCCGAAGGACCCTTCGGCGAGTTTACCGGCTACTATGCCGGTGGGCTCCGTTCCGAACCAGTACTGAAAGTGAAGCGCCTTATGTATCGGAACGATCCGATTATCACTGGCGCGCCGCCCTATCGCCCCGCGCCGGGAGCGGAAAATAATCTCATCCGCGCGGCCTACATATGGGATTACTTGGACAAGGCCGGTGTCCCGGACGTAAGGGGAGTCGCTTACTATCAGACACGCCTGCTTGTCGTCGTGGCGATCAAGCAACGTTATCCCGGCCACGCGAGGCAAGCGGCGTTGATCGCTTCGCAGTGTCGTGCGGCGGCGCTTTTGACCCGTTACATCGTAGTGGTGGACGAAGACATCGATATCTGGGACAGTAACGAACTGCTGTGGGCGCTCTGCACGAGAACCGATCCGGTGAAGGACATCGAGATCCTGCGGCGCTGCTGGAGCAACCCCATCGACCCGATCATTCCGCCGAGCGAGCGCGGTTTTCAATCCCGCGGCATCATCGACGCATGCCGTCCTTACGAATGGATGAGCGAGTTTCCCGCGGTCTCGGGTGCCAGCCCGGCGCTAAAAGAGAAAGTTATCAAGAAATTCGGCCCGAGCCTGGCGGGAAAGAGAAACTAAGACAACCCCGCAAACAACGGGCACGGCGGGCTACAAACGAAAAGATGCCATCGCGAAGTGATTTATGATCTTACGCATGGCCGCAGAGGATGGGAAATACAGATGACCGTCATGCCGGCATGGATTGCCGGCATCCAGGTTCGCAGGATGCGTCCGGAGACATCCGTGTCGGCCTGGGTTCCAGCACTCCATGCTGGAACGACGCCACTAAACGGTTTGGCTTGAACTGACCGTGCCCCTCAACACCCCATTTCACGAGATCGCGAAGTACACGAAGAGAGATGAAAAAGCACGTAAATCTAGGAGAGAATAATTGATGAGGATGAAATCGTTAAGAGTGACAGCGGTTGCACTGGCGATCTCGATTGGTGGCTTGCCCTTATCTGCGCATTCTCAAGATATCAAGAAACCGTTGGAAAAAGTTAGGCTCACAGTGCCAGCCAAATCACTGACGTTTATCCCTTATTATTTCGGCAAGGCACAGCGACTTTACGAGAAGGAAGGGATCGATCTGGAGCTCATCGTCATGCGGCCGCCGATCGGTGTCACCGCGCTACAAGCCGGAGAGGTCGACTATTCGGCCGCCGGCGGCCTCTCGGTCCGCGCGGCGATGAAGGGGCTGCCGTTGAGAACGATCATGTTCATTCAAACCCGGCTAAGCTTCAGCCTTATCGGACAGCCGGGAATGGTGCCAGCAAAAATAAGGAACGTTGCGGTCAGCGGCATCGGATCGTTGGCGCACTATGCAGCGATCACCGTGATGAAAAGACTGGGGAACGAAAAGGTCGCTTATATTTCGACCAACACAACGGGTAACAGCTACACCGCCTTATTGGGAAAAGCCGCGGATGCCGCGATCCTCACTCCGCCATACACGTCCATGGCGAATCTGGCTGGTTATTCAGATCTAGGAAATACTTTCGACGTGCGCGATCTGCAGGGAGGCCTGGTCACGAGAATAGCTCACCTTCACGATCACCGTGAACAAGTGAAATCCATGATTCGAGCGACGCTTCGGAGCATGGATATCATCATGAGAAATGAGGCCGCAGTCGTTCCCTATCTACAAAAGGATTTCGGCTTGGAGCCAAAAATTGCCGTGGACACCTACGGGATCCTCAAACAAGTGGTCAATTCCGATGGTGACATCGAGGATCCCGTCTTCAAGTCTATCATCGACAAGATCCGGCAGGAGTCCGGCATCACCGCCGAAATTCCGGCGGACCGACTCATTGATTTGTCGCCGTTGCGCGAAGTGAGAAAGCGATAAGACAGACAGGGAGACTCGGAGACAAGGAGACTGAGAGACGGTACGTGAGCTGAATTTGCCGTTTGATGTCTTGCGTAGGACCCAGGAGGGTTAGTAGAATCCGGTCAGATCCAAACTTTACAAGTGGGAGGTTTTTCTATGAAATCGCTATTGTGGATGCTTGCGTTACTGCTGAGTCTCGCGCTGCTTCCGACGCAGGCGCTGGCGGACTTGCCTGCACCCAGATCCACCACTCCTGAGAGCGCCAATATCGCGGCTGGCCGAAAAGCGATTGACGCTAAAGATTACAACGCCGCCGTGAACTATCTGACCAAAGCGGTCCAGGAAGAACCCAACAACGCCGATGCTGAAAATATGCTCGGCTACAGCTACCGCAAGCTCGGAACCTTTGACAAATCGATGGAGCATTATCAAAAGGCGCTGAAGATAGACTCCGGCCATCGGAGCGCGCATGAATATCTGGGCGAATTGTATCTCGACATGAACCAACTCGACAACGCCGAGAAGCAACTGGCGACGCTCAAAAAAGCCTGTCCGTTTTTCGGCAAGTGTGAAGAGTATGAGGATCTAAAAGCCGCTATTGACAAATACAAAACTACGAAGAAATAGCTCGCGGGGCCGATTCAGATTTGAGGGTCTTCAGTTGAACTGCGCCGCTCAAACCAAAGCAACACCTAGTGGAGGTTGAGTCATGGCCGAGACTGTGAAAGCGCGCATCGGTTTTGTCAGCGGCGGCAGTAGCGCCATGCCACACTACAATAGTTTTTTGCCGTTAATACCGAGCGGGATAAGTTTAGAACACGCGGGATTGGAGCTCTACCGGGAGTCGCTTTACCAGATCGCGGACAAGAAAGAGACTATCGTTCGCCGGGTCCAAGAGTTTGTGAAGAACAATCAATGGAACGGCGTCATTCTAACCGCGGCACCAACGGAAGTCCTTAACCCGGGATTGTACGATGCTCTCAAGTCGACGTTATCTGTGCCTTTCACGACGGCATTGCACGCATGCGTCGCGGCCCTGAGCGTTTATTCGGCGGAGCGTGTTCTTTTGCTCACGCCGTTCGATGAAAAGTTAAACGAATTGATCTGCCGGCATCTCGAAGGCAAGGGCGTTGCCGCAGTAGCGCCACACCCGTTTGCAGAACTCGGCGTGCCCAAACGGATGACTCCCGACGAAGTGTTCGCGCTGACGAAGCAAAGCCTGAATCCGGCAGACCCGGTGGACGCCATCTATTTTCAAGGCGCTGTTCTCGATCCGATCAAGGTCTTGGAAAAAATTGAAACGGAGCTGGGGTTAACCGTGATTGCCAGTAACCCAGCGATGCTGTGGTATGTACTGTCGAGGCTAGGGCTTGCCTATCCAATCAGCGGCTATGGAAGCCTGCTGCGGGAGTGGCCGCAGTTGCCCGCGGCAGTGTCCAAATAACTGAATTTGAGAACCTCTTGCTAACCCTCTCCCTGCGGGGGAGAGGGAAGGGTGAGGGTCCGTCGCAACCACTCCGTTGCAGTTTTTGCTACCTTTTCTTCCGCGCCGATGTAAAAGTGATCGCAGTTCGGAATGATCGCAATCTCGCACGGACCTGAGCAATTCTCTTTGAATTTTTCCGCCGGATAGTTCTCCACCGGCTCCTGATCGCCGCGAATGAACAAGACCGGGCAACGGATGCGCTTGGCATTAGCCACGAGATCCGGCGCGTTGGTCAATCGGTCCAAGAATGTCTGGGCCGAGATCACCCACCACCATGCTGGAATGAGCATGAGCTGCCGCGGTTTACCGGCGGCAACCAACGCTTCGGCTTCCTTGGTCTGTTCATCGGTTTTCTCTGTGATGGTGAAGCTCCGCGCCGATCGCGGATTGGTAAGACGGTTTCCCCCGGCGTGGGCAGACAGCAGAATCAAGCCTGGTGTCTCCGGATGGCGCGCGACATGCTCGCTCGCTAAGACACCACCGTTGCTGTGACCGATGACAACGGGAGCTTTGAATCCCTGCTCCGCTAAAAATTGCGCGGCCAGCGCATTGTCCTCGATTCCTTCGGCGACGGTTTGGTATGCTCCGCCCACGGGTTCGCGACTGTCGAAGGTACTAACCGAGTCATGGCCGCGTCGATTGAACGCGAGGAAAACGTAACCGAGAGAGGTTATGTAGGGCGCAAGAAAACGCGCTGCGCATACGTAAAAGTTCATCTGATTGCCGTGGCAATACATGACGGTGCCCTTGATGGGACCCTCCGGCGTATAGTACGCGCCATCTAGAGGATGGGTCGGCGTTGGAATGCGGATCAGTTCCGTGCGCATGTAATGCTCCTTCTTGAAGTCTTTCCGTCTACAGTTAACTCTAACTTCGAATTGAATACAAAGCGCACGAGTCAATAATAAGAACGTTTCGCGAAACTGTCTGCAATCGAAGCCAAATTGACATCACGCCAAGTTATCCGATACTGTCGACTTCGAAAGGATTCTGTATCAAGCTCTCCATAGCCGATTCCCGCGCGGCTGAGAAAAATACCAAACGGCGGCAGCAGAGCACGAAAGATCGCCGACCCGTGGCCCGACGTGAGCGGCAACCTCGCCGCAGAGGCCTGAACAGTCGCATGAGAAGGCAGAGGACGTAGTAAGGGAGGCTGGATGCGGGTCGTCGGAATTGTTGTCGGCGCAGTAATTCTTGGTGCCGCTTATTTCTGGATAGTGCTCAACTGGAACTATTCCACCGGCGAGCGCGCCGGCTGGGTGCAGAAGTTCTCGAAGAAGGGCTGGTTCTGCAAGACCTGGGAAGGCGAGATGGCGATGGTCTCGATGCCGGGTGCCGTGCCGGAGAAGTTCTACTTCACTGTCTGGGACGACGGAGTAGCCGATGACATAAACAAGGTCATGGGAAAGCGCGTATCTCTTCACTATGAAGAGAAGGTCGGTCTGCCAACTTCGTGCTTCGGTGATACCCGCCACTACGTCACCGGGGTGACCGGGGTGGATGAGATTCCCCTCGCCCCTGGAGTGGTTGTGCCGACACCCGGGCCGCCGGCACCGCCGCAATAGCAGCCGCTAGCTTGCGTCCGTGCAGTCTAGGGTGTTTGTTTACCCTATTATTATGTTCCTTGGCGTTCTCTCAGTGAAACCAATTGCCGTTTCAGAGCATCCAATATTGACAGATGCCGCAAGTTGCATCCGTGTGTCCAAGTCTTAATCCTTAAAATCGTATGACGTCAGAACGAACAATAGCGCCTGGCTCCGGCTCCGGGGAAGCGGCCGATCGGCGTTCGACGATCACCAGAGAAGAAATTCTTGCCCGACTAAATGATCCGTCGCTGTTGCTTTTGAACGTTATGCCGAAGGAGACGTTTGAGGACGGTCATATCCCACGCTCGATCAACTTGCCTCTGTCTGAGATCGAAGCGAGAGGGCGAAATCTTTTTCCCGATCCTAGTCGGGAGCTTCTGGTCTATTGTGGTGGTCCAACCTGACCTCTCGGGAAGCAGGCGGTCAGCCTGCTTTCGGGCACGGGCTTTAAGAATATTCGCCACTATGTCGGTGGCATGGCCGATTGGATTGAAAACGGCGGGCCGGTCGAAAAAATGGAGCTGCCAGAGTTCAACCCGTCGACCAGACAAATCACGCGAGCGCAAACATTGAGAGCCTGGTCCTGGTCGGGATGGCTCGACGTGCTAGCTAACTGGCCCCTCGATCGATTGGTGTTTTTCTGGCTGGGGATGATTCTCGCTTTCGGCCTGGTTTACTGGGGTGCTGGAATAGCGATGGGCTGGGGGTTGCAAGCGGGCAACGTCTCTGTGAAGACTGATTTTGAAGGTCTTCTGACATGCATTTATTTCAGCTTCGTAACGGCTTTGTCCATCGGCTATGGCGACGTCATTCCGGTAGGACCCTTGAGAATACTCGCGATTGTTGAAGGCGCGGCAGGTCTATTGATTTTTGGCTGTCTGGTTTCAAAACTCGTCTCGAAACGCCAGGAAGAGCTCACGGAGGAAATTCATCGGACGACGTTCGAGGATCGGTTGGACCGAGTGCGCACCAATCTGCATCTGGTGTTTTCCGATCTGGGCGCCGTGCTGCAACTACAAGGAGAGCAGGACGTATTGCCGGAGCAGGTGCTACGCCGGCTTGAAAGTACGGTCCGGGTATTTCGCGGCGAAATGCAGACGATCCATGATTTGCTGTACCGGACTCAAGTCTTACCCGATGAGGAGTCGCTGGAGTCGCTGCTGGCAAACCTGGCGATTTGTCTTCAAGGCGTCATTGATCTGCAAAGCTCACAGTTAAACAGGCAGCGCTCGTCGGTGAGGTTGGACGCAGGCTTACACGCCATCAGCAATCTCGCCAACGAAATCTGCGGCGAATGTGTGCCCCGAACCTATGCGCCGGCGATGAAACAGTGGATGGACCAAATTCAAGAACTAGCTCGCAAAATTGCCTGATTCGGCCAACTCGAAGATCAGTTAACCCTAATCCGACATTATTTCGAAGCGGCTCAGGCGATGAGCCCTACAGCCGTGGGCAATGGGACACAGCCTTGAGGGCCACCCCGCAATCCCCCGGGGTGATGATTCGTGTGATCTATACCTGCGAGCAACCTGCACGCTCAGGTGCCCACGGCTTCCGGTCTCACCGCTCTCGCTCACTACTCACTTTGCGTAAGTTTGTCGGATTAGGGTTAATTGCACTTGCCTTCTTTCACCAGCTCATCCACCAGGGTAGCATCGACTAGATCTTGCGCCTTTATCACGCGTGCACCAGGCAGGGTGGATGCAATCATTTCAACGCCAAGCTCAGCTCCCTCGATCTTGGGGTATGGGCGAGCCGGTATCACCTCGGTGGTATAAAGGCGGTAGAGATATTCCAGAGCCGCCGGATCACGTCCGCGTTCCGATTTCGTCATGATCTCCACTGCCTTTGGCTGATTCTGCTTCGCAAGTGCAATGCCCTCACAGATGCCGCTCATGAAGCTTTTCGCCACGTGCCTGCGCGTCTTGAGAAGAGCAACGGTCATTGCGTAGTCGGCGCCGCCTCCGGCGTAAATATTGAGTCGTTTGTGATCGGCGAGGATGCGAAAATTTTTGATCTGCCCTGTTTTCTCCAATTCATACATCGCCTCTGCGGTAACTAAAGTGCCAGAGAGTTGACCCGAAGTCAGAGCGCCGGCGCGATCGCCGCTTCGAGCATCGTTGGAATGGATCAAGGTGACATCTCTGTCGGGATCAACTCCAAGTTTTCTCAGGGCCAGTCGGGTCAATCGATCCGGTGTGCTGCCGGGTTCGCCGCTACCGACTTTTTTGCCTATAAGATCTTCCGGTCGCGTGATCGCGGAGCTGACGAGAAACACCGAGTAGTTATAGCCCGAGTTTCCCACGAGGGTCAGAGGCGGCCCGCCGGTCGCGTTGTTCTGAACGACGTGATTGGAACTCACCACGAAGATATCTCCGTTGCCGTTTTTCATCGCCGCGAGAAGCTTCTCGTTTGAACCCGGATTGGTCCACGAGAGGTTCAGGCCGTTTCTTTCGAAAATCCCGGTGTCGCGAGCGAGATATAAGGGGAGCTTGCTGATGTTCCAGGGAGGATAGTAAACAACCCTCATCGTATCGGATTGCGCGAAGGCCGCCGGGCAGCTTATCAGCAAGTGGATAAGTACGGCGAAAACCCGGAGCCGGTTTGGCTTATCCCCGAACATGGGAACCGATCTCCTTATTTCTTGAAAGAGACAATCAGATAGGCGGGAGCTGACTTCGAAGCGAAGTCGCCCTGGCCTATGACCATCACGGTGTAGGTTCCGGCTTCTTGGATGGCCTGTTGCGGAACTATCGCCTCGATCTCGCCGGCGTTGACGAAGCGAGTTTCCAGCTCTTTGCCGTTCAGGGTCACCTTGTGAAAGCGATCAAAGCCCCGGCGAGCGGAGACCTTGATCGTTGCAGTGGAGCCTTGTGCGACAGCGCGGGGCGAGATCTCGATGTCGCGCGGTGTTGCCCGCCAGGGACGAATGTTCGGAATCGGGTTCTTATAGTCCGCATGAAAGTCGCTGTCGACGACCTCGCCATTCAGGACAACCAGTTTTACGTTCTGAACCGTCCACATGTCTTTCAGAGGATCGCCCTCGACAGCGATCAAGTCGGCGACTTTTCCTGGTTCCACGGTGCCAAAGTCTTTGTCCTTGCGGAATGCTTTGGCGACGTTGATCGTCGCGGCCTGAACGGCCTGCATGGGTGTGAGGCCCGCCTCTACGAACATGACCATTTCTTCATGGACCCCAAGTCCCGGCAGGCCGTTATTCGGGTCCGATCCCGCCCTGATGATGCCGCCGGCTTTTGCGAAACGCGCAATGAAATCGGCAATCTTGTTGTAGCCCTCGCGAGTCCGCTTAAGCCGATCGGCGGGAAAATTTGCGTAGCGATCATACTGTCGAAGGGTTTGTTCGCGCATCACCGCCGGCAAGTATGCCGCCCTGGGATGGTTCAATATCGATGTTTCTGTTTCTTTGAAACGCTCGGCGCTGGGTGAGAGCGGACGAAACCATGTGGCGATGGTTGGACTCCATGAAACTTTTTTTTCGACCATCGCTTTGATGATCTTGTCGAAGTTCTCCGGCTCGTAATAAAAGGCGACATCCGCGGTGTTGATCTTCCCCGTCATCCGGAGCTCGTGAACTTCCCAACGCTTTTTGACATCCGCAATGGAAGTCATTCCGGGCGCCCAATGATGCTCGACGCCGGCAAACCCCGCCTCCGCCGCGAGAAACACGTCGAGACAGTGGCAGGTCACGGGAAGACCGAGCCGGTTGGCCTCCTCTGCTCCGGCTTTGACCGCCTCGGGGGAGACGTACTCGTTGAATTTGATGATCTCAATGCCGGCCGCTTTCTTTTTCTGGACAATAATACGCGCCTCGTCGGGAGTTTTGATCAGGTAACCGCTCTCCGTGCGCAACGCCCAAGACGGCGGCGGTCCGACCAACCGGGTTCCCGTCGACCAGATGCGCGGGCCGCGGATCTTGCCGAGATCAGTTCCGTCACGCTGGGCTATCGTCCATTCGTCGTCGTTTTGCGTGATGTCCGGGCAGGTGGTTATGCCGAGATGCAGGTAGAGCTCGCCGATAAAGTCGAGCAGATGGCAGTGGCCGTCGATGAGGCCCGGAAGAATCGTCTTGCCTTTGACGTCGATAGTGCGGCTTCCCGTTGGAACTGCGACCTCGCCACGTTTGCCGACCGCCTTGACTCGATTGCCTTCGATCACGATAGCGGCGTCCTCCACTGGAGGGCGGCCGGTCCCGTCGATGAGTGTTCCGCCCAGAATGACCAGCGCGGTCGGGTTCTGCGCTTCGCTTCGAGCTGGCGACAACCAGACAATTACCAAGATGAGGAGCGCTGGATTCAGCCATTTTAGACCAACGCGAGTTCCCATGAGCGATTCTCCTAAATTGGTTTTTGGTTGCTTTGGTCAGAGACGCTTACTTGTAGACGGAATCGATGAAGCCGCTGCGCTCGAGCTGATCTACCAAGGAGGTGTCCACAAAACTCTCCGGCTTCGGCAACGGAGTTTTGTCTTTGAGCTGGTTCTCGATCATAAACTGAATAGCCACCATGGACGGACGCGGAATCTTCTGCAAGGTCGGCGCATAGTCCTGCCAGGTTCCTTCCAACAGTTCATCATCGGTAATCTTGCCGTATTTCCCCAAAACACGCTTGCTGTATTCCTTGTCGGTTCGATAGCGGTGCATGCCGCGAATAAATCCGCGCATAAACCGCATAGCCGTATCGCGCTGCTGAGCCATAAAAGATCTTGTGGTGATCACGGTGCCGTTCACATCCTCGAAGCCAAGGTCGGCAAATTTCACCAGCTCGCGCATCCCCAGCTTTGCTGCCTTCGGATAAAGCGGGTAACTCAGAGCCGCGATTTGGACCGCCCCATTCTGCAACGCCGCAAAAGCTTCAGGCTGCGCACCGAACGTGAGAATCGCTACATCTTTATTGGGCTCCAAGCCAAAATGCTTCAATGCGATCCGCACGACCTGATCGGATGTGGAGCCAAAAGTGGTGATACCCGCCCTTTTCCCCCTCAAATCCAAAGGTTGCTTGATCTCGGGCCGAGCCATCAAACGAAAGGGCGAGACGCTTCCGGTAGCGGCGATTATCACGACGTCGCTTCCGGCGCCGGTCGCCGCAATGGCGGCCGATGCTCCTGCTTGAATAATCGGTGCGCTACCGCCGAGCATGGCTGCTACCATTCGGGTGCTGCCGCCGACGCGGATCAGCTCGACATCCAATCCTTCTGACGCAAAATAGCCGGCTTCCTTGGCGACCCAAGCAACGGCCCAAGTGCCGGCAAAACTCGGGTACAAAACGCGCATGGATGTCGTCGCACCGAAGCCCTTGGATGGAAACACACCGATGATAACCGCCAGTAGTGTTATGAGTCGCAGCATGGTATTGCCTCAGCTGATTATTCCGCCAATCACATCTCACCCGCGTTTCGCGCCGTGCGACTGACCGAAGCCTCAACAGCAAATGCAACGCTAAACTAACCGAGGAGTTCGTCTATCGTCAACTGAAACGGAGCCCGTCTTCCTGGTAGGACACCGTAATACCGGCGGCATGTGGTTCGGGATCACGCAGTTTTCCGATCACCCCCGAGCTCTTAATGCGTGGTTTCCTGGCGCCTGGCTAATTGCAACGAAGAATGTTAGAGTTACGTTTAATTTAGAGCTTTTTCAACTTCTTACCGAGCCTCTGAGCTCTAAACGAGCCAGAGGCTTTGGCGTTTTATCAGGAGGTCCACGTGGCGCAAATAATCAACAAAATCAGCCTACAAGACGGAACTTTAGTGAGGCACAAAGTCATCGGCTATCAAGGGAAGATCGAAGGGAAAACCGAGATCAAAACGTGCTTTACGAGGGGGGGAACTATATTAGCAATGCCGCCCGCCAAAGAAACCTTCCAATACCGGGTGGCAGTCACCGGCGAAACCATGCGTCACATCGCTCCCGCCGAAGATTTGGAAATCCTCGATGCCATGACAGAGGTGGTTTGCTTTCACTGTCAATACGCTTTCCGCACCAAGCCAGGCTTGATGGACAAGCCGGCTGGGCGCTGTCAATGCGGAGGATGGATTTGCCCGGCCTGCTTGGCCTGCCAGACGCCCGAGGCGTCCGACCAGTCTCCATGCCTAAAGCAGCGCAAGCGTATGCTGAAAAAGCAAGCCAGCGGGAAAAAAGGCAAACGCGTTTGACAGCGCTCTCATTTGAATTGCTGACTTAATTTCTTGCGTAATAACCACTGCTAATCCTCGTTCAGGTTGAGAACCATTTGCGATTGACGGACCTGCGCGCTTCCAATATCTTGGGCTTTCCCTAGCTGAATCGCAGAGGAGCTTCCCATGAGCACGCGCATGATCGTCATCGGCACTGGACCCATCGGCGGAATCATCGGAGGCCGACTCGCGCGCGCTGGCAACGATATGACCTTCGTTGACGTTGACAAGGAGCACGTAACCGCTATTCGCGAGGCGGGACTGCAGGTAGACGTGCCGGATGGCCCCTTCAACGTAAGGATCCCCATCGTTTTTCCTGACGAGATCGAGGGCAACTTCGACATCGGCTTCATCGCTGTGCGCTCGAACTACACGGCGGATGCTCTAGCGACAGTCATGCCCCATCTCGCAGACGGTGGCTTGCTGGTATCCCTACAAAATGGAATCAACCCTCCCTTGCTCGAAGAAAAGGTTGGACCCGACCGGACTCTCGGCGTGGCGATTCGTATGGGTTCTTCTAGGCCATCTCCAGGCCGCGTAAGGACAGCTACCCGCGGCCACTTGTATATCGGCCACCTCCACGGCAAGAAAACGTCCCAGCTGGAAAAACTAAACGCGCTGCTCGACTCGGTGATTCCCAGCGAGACTTCGGACAACATTCTCGGCGTGTTATGGAGCAAGCTCACCTATACTTGCCTGGGATACTTCGGCTCGCTCGCGGATGCATCTTTGGCCGCGAGCTGTAAAAGCGATTCGGACCGTCGCGTGCTCGTCGACTTCTTCGCCGAAGTAGTCGTCGTCGGCAAAGCCGCCGGGGCTCGTTTTATCCCGCTGGCAGAATATAATCCGCTGGACTTTCACCCCGACAACTCGTTTGATAAACGCCTCGTGGCTATTAATGAGATGGCCAAGGCATGGAACAGCGATGACCGCAAAGGACCGCTTCGTCAGCTTCAAAAGGGCATCAAGACCGAGGTCGATTATACCCTAGCCCACGTGGTCAGAGAGGGAGAGCGACTCAAGATTCCGACGCCGCTATGCCGCAAAGTCTTGAACATGATTCACGAGCTCGAGACGAAAAAGAGAACGCTCTCCCAACAGAACTACTCAGAACTTGCAGCCTCGGTTAACTCCTAAGACAGATTCTTACAGAGAGGATAATCGCTCAATCAGGCAATTCATTTTACCGGCTAGTTTCTTTAGATCGTCCACGCTGTCCTCATTGGGAACCAGAGAATCGCGATCCGTCTCGAACGTTTCAACCCAATTGAGCAATATACTCATGCAGTTTTGAGTTCATGAGCAATCTCGGAAAGCTGAGGAGTTTCTGCAGCTGGGACCGAGATGGGTAGACCTCGGAGAAGATTTTCAGCTATCATTGTTTCCCTTTCTTTTCGCTAACGCTCACTGGAACTCTTTGATTCGATAAAAAAGGATGAAGCAGGTATCTGTGCCGCACTGGTAAAGTATCACGCTGGCGTTTTCTCCGGGAAAAACTTCGGTCGGCTCGCGCGGCCAACAAATGACTGGACCAGCCCGAGGGCACCAATCTTGTGGCTGACCAATAACCAATCAAGCTAGGGCGTGGCAATTCACTCACGATCCACTGAACGTCCTTATTAACGCTATAGTTCTCTATGATCTTAGCCAAACTGCTTGCACACACATGGATTTCGACCCGGAGTCCTTTGTTCTCTAAGGGACCGACGGCCGGCGCAATGATCCGCCGGGCTACCTCTCTCTGTGCGTCCCAATTGTATCGCTCCACCACTTTTCTACCCAGTGCCGTCGCATGGATTGCGGATTCGACGGTAATTCGATGATCTCGCGAATAAGACGATGATTCGACTGGATAGGGGAAAGCAAAGATCACGGTCATTCCGGGTCTGGCCAATAGCTCAAGACAAGGCATCAGCTTTTCTATGGAAGCGTGCCCAGTCATGGTTACCAGTAACTTTTCCACTTTGGCCCTCGTGATAAATTCCTATAGATTCTATTCTTCTAATCTTCGCTCTACTACTCGGCTTTTAGCACGCGTCATGCCATTTTTAGAACCGCGACGCAGGAAATTTCCCGACCGTTTTTTGCAGATACCTTGTGGGACCTTCGGTGCAACCACACAACACACCATTTATCCGAATGCTAGCTATAAGAATTCGCCCCCTCGTAGATGGAAGCCTGTCTGGGGACGATCTTGTATGTCACGGGATCGGCGATATCACTCCGAGAAACCCGCAGGATAAAGACCGCATGTCCATTTGTTACTTCAACGTACCCTACTTTCATTGGATCGCTGGGCCGGCCGATGGGGAAACGGTCTTCTGGGACACTTTTCAACTCCTCAATTTCATGGCCACGGTGTCTATCGACAAATTGACGCCGATCATCGGTGAAAATTTCCCGCACAGTCATTCCTTCCAGCAAGTAAATAGGCGCACGATCGAAAGGAGTGAGGCGATGGACCTCGTGGCAAATACGGCAATAGAGGAATTGATCATGGATCATGGTTGGGACGGTTCCTGGTAGGTGTTCTTACCTCTTACAAATGTTCGTTGGATGGAGAAGGAAGCACAGGAGAAGCAACGGGCGACTTCAAAAACCGAAAAACAGATCCGATCTTACGCAGTATTTGTGCTAGCATCATCTCTCCCTCCAATGCAGTCGCACCCATTCAAGACGCAGGGACTGTGCCAACAGCGAAGAATAATTTTCGCTTAGCCTATGAATTGAATTTTCAAGAAAATCGAGTCGACCGATCCTTAATCGAAAGCCGACAAATAGTATCGTTAAAGATACGATGATGTGTACAAAAAGAGTCAGGAGATGTGGAAGGTTTTCATCAACCTTAATAGATAACTTCTTTGCAGACCCAGCGACCGGGCGGCGGCGGCGCGATTTCCCTTGGCCTGGGCTAATGCGTTGACAATTACTTCACGACGGTATTCATCGATACTCTCGTGATATGACTGGGGCGTTGAGCGGTTGCTAAATTCTGCCTCGGGGGCGACGATTCCTGGAGACAGATCTTCGATTTGGATAGTTGGAGGCTGGCCGAGAACCACGGCCCTTTCGATGACGTTTGCCAGCTCACGCACATTTCCCGGCCAGTCATAACCGATGAGTGCTTCCAGGGCCTCTTGAGATACCTCCGTGAAGTTTTTCTTTGACTCATCAGAAAATCGTTGCATGAAAAACTGGGCCAGAGCCGGCACGTCTTCTTTTCGCCCTCTTAACGGAGGGAGTACGATGGGAACGACGTTGATACGATAAAACAAATCTTCACGGAAACGCCCTTCTTTGACCGAGGCTTCGAGGTTGCGGTTGGTGGCCGCGATGATTCTAACGTCGACCCGAATGAGCTGGGTGCCGCCCACCCGCTCAAACTCCCGCTCTTGCAAGAATCGCAGCAGCTTAGCCTGAAGCTCTTCGGAAATATCGCCGATTTCGTCGAGAAAGACCGTTCCGCCGTTGCCGATTTCGATCTTTCCTCTCTTGAGCTGACTAGCACCGGTAAAGGCCCCTTTTTCGTAGCCAAACAGTTCGCTCTCCAACAGCTCCTTCGAGAGACCAACGCAATTGATGGCAATAAAAGGCCGGTCCTTTCTTTCGCTCCAGTTGTGAATCGCCCTGGCAAAAAGTTCTTTGCCACTCCCACTCTCCCCCAATAGTAAAATGGTGCTCTTGCTCCCTGCAGCCTTCTTTGCGCCGCTGATGGCCGCGTTAAATTTTGCACTACTGCCGGGGACAAGGCGGTAGCGCTTATCAACTTCTTCGGAAAGCACTTCTTTTTCGCGGCGAAGTCGCTGTCTTTCCATAGCCTTTTCAACCACCAGCGCGATATGGCTGGGTTTAAAAGGCTTTGGAACAAAATCATAGGCGCCTTCTTTCATCGCCTCCACTGCCAGATCTATAGAACCATACGCCGTAATCATGACCACCGGAAAATCTTTCTCCCGTGCGCGAATCTCACGCAGCACGTCGAGGCCCTTCATGCCCGGCATCTCGATATCGAGGAAAACCATTTGTGGGTCCTGGTGATCGATTAACTCGAGTGCCTGTTTCCCATTGGACGCCCGTGCGACCCGATAGCCGAGCGACTCCAAACGGTCTCCCAGCGCTTCTTGAATATAGGGATCATCATCAACTACGAGGATCATCTCGCCTAGGGTAGTCATAAGCCTCTTTCTACGCTGACGGTTGCATCTGTGTCATACGGATGATGCGCCGGAATGGTGAAGGAGAAGCTGCTGCCTTTGCCGACGACGCTCGCCACCCCGATTTTTCCCCCATGCATTTCCACGAGCTTTTTCGAGATCGCCAGACCGAGCCCCACTCCTTTAGATTTATCACGGCCCGGCTGACTCATCTGATAAAACTCGTCGAAGATCTTGCCGGCTTCTTCCGGCGGAATGCCAGGACCCGTGTCGGTTATGGAAATCTGTAGCCATGCGTCCTTTGTCGAATTCACCGCCACGCTTACTTTACCCAGTTGGGGTGTAAACTTGACCGCATTGCCGATGAGATTGGTCAATACCTGAGTGACTTTGTCCCGGTCCGCCCACGCTATTGAGTGACCGTTGGTTGAACCGATCTCAAGATCGATCTGCTTTTCCTCCGCCATCGGTTTCAAGGTCACTGCCACTTCACTTAGCAAGTTCATCATCGGGAAGCTCGTCGGCTTTAACGCCGCCTTACCCGCCTCGATAACCGACAGATCAAGCAAATCATTAATCAGCCGCTCGAGGCGCTCGGTGCTCTCTCTAATGCCGAGCATGTAGCTCGCTTGCTTGCCCGTCAAGGGTCCGGTCACGCCATCGAGAAGGTTATCCGCCAGACTTTCAATTGCGGTGAGGGGCGTTCTGAGCTCATGGGAGACGTTAGAGACAAAACTGGACTTCATTTTGTCAAGTTCCTTGAGTTTTTCGTTGGCCAGCTTGATTTCTTCATTATAGCGGGCCAACTCCTCTGTTCGGTCCTTGAGCTCCTGAAACAAATGAACGTTGTCGAGCGCGATCGCGGCCTGATTGGCGAAAGTGGACAGTAGGTTAGCTTGACCTTCGGTAAATGGCCGAGGCTCGCGGCGGGTCAAGACAATCGCGCCAACCAGTTTGTTCTGCTTGAGCATCGGCGCCGCGACAACCGCGCGAATGCCCTCACGACGATAGATGTCAGGCGGAGAAAACCTCGGATCGGCGAAAATATCGGCTGTCTGAATCGATCGTAGTTCCAAGCCGGCTCGCCTGAGCGGAGTTTCGGGCCCCGGTTGAATCGGCAAATCCCGAAGATAGGCGAGCACCTCGGCTGAAATATTATCGGTAGGCACCGAGAGACGAAACTGTTCCCCATCGAAAACGAATGTCGCGCCACTATCCGCTTCACAGAGCCGTAAAGCATTGTGATGGATCGTCGCCAACACAGACCCGAGTTCCGTGGGCGAGCTCGCCATAACCTGCAGCACTTTGGCGATTTCGGTTTGCTGCTCCAATGACTCTACTAGTTCGCGATTGGTTTGTTCGAGCGCAACCGTTTTGTCGCTCAATTCCTCAAAGAGATTGATGTTGTCGATGGCGGGTCCAATTTGATCGGCCATTGAATTCATCAAGCGGATCTCCTGTTCGGTGAGCTGTCGCGGCATTCGGCCATTACAAGCAATCGCGCCTAGGGACTTCCCCTTTGCGATGATGGGAATTACGGCAAAAAATCTGTAACCAATTCCTTTTGATCCCTGGCTGTAGCTCAATTCGGCATAGCGTGGATCGTGTTGCACGTCCTCGAAGATGATCGGTTCACCGGTCTCCACGGCTTTGCCAATGATCCCCTGTCGTTTTCCATAAATCCCTTGAATAAAACCGTCCGGATTATATCCGGAAGCAGCCCGCACGCGCAGCTCCTCTTGCTGATTGTCCAGGAGATAAATCCGGGTTGAATCGAGCCCAAAGATGTCGTTAATCTTTTCCGCTACCTCTTGCAGGATCGGATTCAAATCCAACGACTGGGTTGCCGTCGCCGCCACGTCAAAAAGTGCCGCCAGCTCCCTGGTTCTCTGTTGCACCTTGTCTTCCAGCGACTGATAGGAGTGTTTGATTTCGCCGACCATCTTGTTAAATTCTTCCGCGAGAACTTCAATGTCATCGCCGGTCTTGATTTCGAGATGATAGCTTAAATCCCCTTTGCCGATTTTTTCAACGCCTCGGCTTAGCGCTTCCAAAGGACGGACCACGCGCCGCGCTACATAGACGGTGGCCAACAGTGCGATGCCCAACCCGATCGTTACCAAAGTGTAGGTGCGGATCAGTGAAGCATAGAGCGGTTCATACGCCTCGGCGAGCGGCCGTTCCACGATGACTGCCCAGTCCAGGTTTGGAAGATAAGCGTACGAACTCAGCACCTCATCGCCGTTTAAGCCTCGAGCAACTATGCTTTCCGGCTTTTGAATACCGGGAGCGGGACGCAGGGCCGACTTTACCTGCTGCAAGTGACCTGCCTTCTGTCTTTGTAAGACCATACTGATATTCGGGTGGGCGATGATGTCTCCGGACCTAGTCACGATATAAGCATAGCCGGCCTTTCCGACCTGAATGTCCCGCACGATGTCCCAGATGTAGTTAAGGTTCACTTCAGCTTGAAGGACACCGATAACACTTCCCGGGAACTCCTCAATGGGCACGGCCATCGTCAAGTAAGGCTCAGAGCCGCGAACGAAATAGACCGGGCCAACAAAGGTCGCGCCTTGTCTCGCCTGCAGAAAAGCGGCGGATTTGGAATAATCCGTCTCTTCGTCAGGGAGAATCGCCCGAAACCGGGAAACGTGGAGCTTCGGTACCCCGTCACGGTCAATCGCCGCAGCCTCGCTAATTGCCGGAGCCACATAGAGAAGCTTCATCAATTCGAATTTGCTTGCCGGCGCGAATCCTTGGTCAGCAATCTGTTGACTGAGGCTCGTCGACTTCATTTGTCCTTCAATAGTCAAAATGTACTGCGCTATCTTTGACAGCGCCGCGTTGGCGGTTTCACCTTGAAGCACTCCAATGTGCTCCCGGGTCTCGTAAGAGCGAAAATAAATCTCCGTGAGACCACTCAGGATCATCCCGCCACCGATCAGAGTCACGAAAATGAAGAAGTAGTTGCGTACCAGCCGGCCTCGACGCCGGCCAAAAAAATCCAAAATTGAAAGCTTCGGCAATAGTTGTCCGACTCCCATGGAGTACGTTTCTCGCGGTACTTGGCTATCTGAAAACTCTGTCCGCCAACATCAAGATTTCAGGGGAAATCTTTAAACCGATCTCACTAGCGATTTTGTTATTGATCACCAGCTCAAACTTCCGGGGCGTTTCCACGGGTAGATCCTGGGGCTTCGCTCCTTTAAAGATCCGGTCCACGAACCAGGCGCCCCGATACCCTAAGGAGTACAAATCGGGCGCATAGCTTAACAAGACGTCCTGCTCGGCTACCTGAAACGCATTGCAACCAAAGAGCGGTAACTTGCGTTTCGTCGCCGCCGTGGATAGGTCCTCCGCGTCTTTAAACAAGCCTGAACAGAAGACAAATACGCCGGTGTTCTTTGCCAGGTTGGGCAGCGACGCGATCTTGCGCGAGGCTTCAGCAGTGGACGTCACCGGGAGCTCGATGAGACGAATGCCCAGCCATGACGCCACGACGGCGAGTCTTTTCCAGCTTTCGGTCAAAACCGCTGATTTTAATCGTCCGTCGACCAGGATCCCGACCTTATCAAGCGAAGGGACCACCTGCTTGAAGACTTCCAATTGCTTGCCCAAGTTTTCGCTGCCGGTAAAAAATGTTAAGCCTGTCAGGTTGGTTCCCGGACTCGCCAGGGAATGAACAAAACCTGAATTGACCGGGTCTGCGGCCGGCAGGAAAACCATGGGGATATCCGGAGCCACTTCTCTGGCGACGGCGGTCTCCGAGGTTCCGAGCGGTACTATAATGTCGAACTGCCGTACTTGGAGCAGCGACTTGAGATTGGCCCGTAGCTCCTCGTTCGTCTCGCCATTGACTTGTCGTAGGTTTAGATTTTCTCCCTGGATGTACTTGAGTTCTTCCAGTGCATCGCGCAGGCCACTTATCTGTGGTTGAAGCCGAATGTTGTTCCCCTCCATCACCATAAGTACACGAAGGTTACGAGTTTTTTCCACCGGACCAGCCCCCAGTCCCATCATCGCCACCAGTGCAACTATGGACATGCGCAAAACTATTTTAGTCATCATGCACCTAACCGAGTCAGAATCGCTGGCTTGTTACACCATAGGTAAGTCTGATCCTGACCGACTGTTCATCGGATGGTACCGCCCCGCATTACGGTCTGAAGTGTCGCTAAGGTAAAAAGTGAGGGCTGATAACCTTGATTATGGGATCGTGTGGATGTGACGAGCGTTGATCGGCCATTCTGGACATTGATGATGACAATGGTTCCCGTTGAAAGAATCGGCTGACCGTCACTTAACTTGACCGCGGTACGGAAAGCAAATTGCTCTTTCCAATAATTGTCCTGTCCATCCCAAACAAGCGTCCAAAGAGTCTCAAGAAAATTTTTGTCGATATACAGAACTTTCTTCGGATAACAATAGTTGGAGTCTCTGGGTGTGATCTCCAAGACGTAGCTCGGTTGGATCTCCCACTCTTCTTCCAGCGGCAGGTAGTCGCCCCGCTTTCGATTGAACGGCAATTGCGCCTGGGAAAAGTTTGTAAGCATTCGCCGTTCGCCAAGGAACTTGTAGTTAAAGTCGGTCATCTTTCCGTTAAAGCTCTTGATATCATCAAAATTGAACTCACTGGGAGCTAGGGTGCCGCACCTCTGAATCGGTGGAGCGCGCCGCACACGGCGTATACTAGGAACATAGATGTATAAGTCGTCTTCGCGATTACGGTCCACGTAGCGGATCTCGAGAGTCGTAGTACCCGAAGTATCACGGGGATATTCGTCGGCGCGGATCTGCATCCAGTCGATGTGTTCGTATCCCGGAAGATTGGGTTTTGGGTCTAACGTGACCCGGCCACGAGTCCTGATATAATGATGAATGACATCCGCACGACGTTCCAATCCGTCCTTTTCTATGGCATCACGTATAATCTTTCCGCTCTTAGTGCCCCCTCCCTCGCGCATATCATCACCCAACCACCGCCAGTAAAAATTCCAGGCGAGCTTTAATCCAGCCTGTGGATCAGTAGGATCGAAATTAGGGAACGGAAGCCCAGCGATGTAGTTGACTATCTCTCCATTGCTCGCTAGCCTCACCCGGCCGGAGTATTTTTCCGTCGCCTCTAAATACTCCCTCGGTGGTTTGAGGTTTTTCGATTCTTTGATCTTGAACGAGTAGCCTTGCTTGATGCGATTGAGGAGGTTTTCGCCCACCATACCCTGAACCTTCCACCAATTGTGGGGGCCGATAGTATCACCGGGCTTAAGGTCAACATCATTAGCCCGTACATGGGAAAAGCAGAGCAGGAGAAAAAAGATCGCTGTTCGAATACGGAAACAGGATTTCAACATATTAGATCGCCTCATCTGATCGCTCCACCCCGCATAACGGTTTGCAGTGTCGCATGGGTAAAAAAGGATGGACGGTAACCATAGTTATAGTTTCTACCTACCGTCACCAGCGTCGAGCGGCCGTTCTGGACGTTGACAATCACGACCGTCCCTACCGAATAGATATGGCGCCCGTCGGGGAGATTGAAGGGATAGCGGAAAGCGAATTGCTCTTTCCAGTATCTCTCTTGCCGATCCCAGATCATCGTCCAAAGGGTTTCAAAGTGAAGCTTGTCGAGATAAAGGACTTTTCGCGGATAACAGTACTCTGAGTTCTTAGGCGTGATCTCTAGTACGTACACATCATGGATCTCCCACTCTTCGTTGAGCGGTAGGTAGTCTCCCGTCTTGCGGTGATAGGGGAGATGCCCCTGAGCAAAGTTGCCCAGCATCTTTTTTTCGCCGAGCAACCTGTATTTAAAGTCGGTGATTTTACCGTTAAAGCTATTGACGTCATCGTAGTTGAATTCGCCGGGCGCCAGGGTCGCACACCTCTGAATCGGCGGAACCCGTCGAACACGGCGAAGGCTGGGAAGATAAACGTAGAAATCATCTTCGGTGCGAGGGCTGGCGTATCGCATCTCCAGGACTGTTGTGCCGGCGGAGTCTCGCGGATACTCGTCGGCAATGATCTGCATCCAGTCGATGTGTTCATATCCGGGAATGACCGGTTTCGGATCGACGGTGACTCTATTACGCGCCCGTATGGAAATATTAATCACGTCGCCGCGACGCTCAGAGCCGTCCCGGTCGAGAAAATAGCGAATGATCTTTCCCTCTTTAAGAGCACCCGCATTCTTGTAATCATCCCCCACCCACCGCCAGTAAAAGTTCCACGCCGCCTTTTGGCCTGCCTGGGGATCATTGCGATCGAAGTTGGGAAACGGCCGGCCGGCAACATAGTTCAGAAGCTCGCCGTTGGGTCCAAGCCTCACTTTGCCGGAATACTTTTCAGTGGCTTCATCGTATTCTCTGAGCGGTTCGATTCTCGCCGGTTCCTTAATTTTGAATGTGTAACCTTGCATGATCCGATTGAGAAGATTTTCGCCGACCATTCCCTGAACTCGCTGCCAATTGTGCGGGCCGATCGTATCACCTGGCTTCAGATCAACTTCGGCGGCAACGGGCGCAGCGGAAAAATAGAAGAGTACACAAATCAGTCCGCACCTCGGGAATGAGCGGCAAATAGCCATTTGATTTCTAACGCTCCCTTTTACCGAATCGCTCCTCCCCTCATTACAGTTTGGAGGGTTGCCAGCGTGAAAAGGCTAGGTTGGTAGCCCTGGTTGAAAGCTCTAGTAGCGGTTAGCACTGTGGAACGGCCATTCTGCACATTGACAATTACAACAGTCGCTACAGACGAGACTTCCCGACCATCGAGAAGCTTGACCGGCGTACGCAAGGCGAATGACTCTTTCCAATACAGTCCATTCTTATCCCAAATCATAACCCACAACGATTCGAATAGGCCTTTGTGTATGTAGAGAATTTTCTTTGGATAGCAATAGCGAGGGTCCTTTGGCGTAATCTCTAGGACGTACGCGTCCTGCACCTCCCAATCCTCATCTAGGGGCAGATAGTCTCCTAGTTTTCGACGAAAAGGAGCGCGTTCGTTAAAGTTCACTAGCGTCTTTTTCTCACCAAGGAACTTATATTCAAAATTCGTGACTTTACCGTTAAAACTGTTGATGTCATCAAAATTGAATTCACTTGGAGAAATTGTGGCACATCTCTGGACCGGAGGAGCCCTGCGGACACGTCGTATGCTTGGGATATAGACATAAAAGTCATCTTCGCGCTTCGGATCTGCATAACGGATCTCAAGGGTTGTAGTGCCAGAAGTGTCTCGAGGGTATTCGTCGGCACGTAACTGCATCCAGTCGATGTCCTCATATCCTGGGAAGACTGGCCTCGGATCTATTGTGACACGATTTCTAGTAAAGAGACTATGCGCGACGACGGTTCCACGACGCTCCGAACCGTCCCGCTCGATTACGTCACGGATGATCCTCCCTTCTTTGGTGGAACCTCCGTTCTTGTAGTCATCTCCTAACCAGCGCCGATAAAAATTCCAGGCGAGTTTGAGGCCGGCTTGCGGATCATTAGGATCTAGCTTTGGAAATGGAAGACCCGCAGTATAATCCAGCAACTCACCGTTGTGTGCTAACCGCACTTGGCTGGAGTATTTTTCTGTCGCCTCAAGATACTCTTTTGGCGATTTAACGTTTCTCGATTCTTTGATCTTGAACGTATAGCCCTGCTTTATGCGGTTGAGGAGATTTTCTCCCACCATTCCCTCAACTCTTTGCCAATTGTGGGGGCCGATGGTATCACCGGGCTTCAGATCAACTTCGGCGGCCCAAAGCCAGCGAACCAAACGAGAGGATGGAAGATTAATCAACCAAAATATTAAAAGTAACGGCAGGACTAGCGATCGATGCCTTGATTTGAGTTTCATCTCACCACCGCCTCAGGCCGGGAAAACGGAGCTTTAGAATGACGATCTGCCGTTGCCCCTCCAATTTACAGGACGGTTCAAAGACCCCGACGGGAGTCGCGAGAACTGGCGAGAATGCTGACAGCGACTCTTATCGCAGTGAAGTTTCAACAGCAAGCTTTACGCCAACGACGAAAGCCGAGACCGTTTTGGACTAACCCCTAATCCACAGCGAAATTTTGCAAAAAATTAGGACCGTCGATTACGGGTGTCTACAAAATTACACCCGGGGTGTGAACTTTTGTAGACAGGCTCCCTCCCTGCTTCCCATAGAAGTTTCTACGCGACCAGTATTCGCCACAACCCGACTGCGGGCCAGTGAGATAAGCGGCTGATCCAGATTGTCTTTGAGACTTGTACTAGCAGCAGCACCGTACGACCCTACGGCCAGCCACAAATGACAACTCATCGGACGGGCAAGCCAAAAAAATAAAGCCATCCACCGACCAAAAACCACACGAGGAGAGCCCCCAGTGGACCCAGCAAAAGATTGATCGTGTGAGTTTCACGACGCCTGCCGCTGATTGGCTCAGGTTCCATCGAAGCTAGAGGGTTTTGGCCAGGACTTAAGATCTGCATTGCTTCTTTCCGCCTTTCCATTGGTTCACCTGATGCTTTATACCTTCGCAAAATGCTTATTCGTCCTTCGTGCTCTACGCCGGCACGGTTGTCAAAATGGGTTCGCAATTCCAAGTTTCAGCGGCTTCCAGACCAGGGGAGGGGCCGAATTCCCTCCCTACACACTCTTATGGCTCTGCTTCTCATTTAATCTCCATCTTCAAAGTTGCCGCGAAGGAGCACGCGCCTCTGGACTCGGATCTCATCGAACCCGACCGGATCGTAATCACAGGGGCCGTAGAAATCGACGATACTACCAGCAGTCGAGTCGAGAACTGGTCGCTCCCAAGACAAGCTGTCTTCCCGCATTGCCGGGAACTTCAGATGACAATACTCTGTGATGTCTGTAGGAACGCTGGAGATCATCTCTTCGGCTTCCACGGCGGGTACGACGCAAAATAGCGCTGAGAAGAGCAGCAGGTTACATGAAAGTGATAGGCTTTTTTTCATCTCTTTCACCTCCTTTCTCTTTAGATTTCCAAATCATGACCTGTTACAAGAGCAGCCGTCGTGCCAAGCCCAAATAAACACTACCAAAATCTTCACGATAATTTTCGCCTTGTATTTCAACGAGAAAGGCATTCTTTTTAGTCGGGCACTAGAACTTTACTTTACCAGCGCGCGGCCAAAACACATTGGGTTGTTATTAGTGCGTCAACCTCGTTGTCGGCGCGTCACCTTCGTTGACAGCACTTTCATTGATGTGTTAGGCAGGAGCCAATGAACCAGACTCAAACGCCTACTCTCGAGATCCCGCCTTCCCATAGTGAAAACAAACAAGGGGACAGACTGCGTGCGATCCTCAACGTATGCAAACGGATGACCTCCGTAGGGGATGTCATTTCTCTTTTGGAGTTGATTACGATTGAGACCAAGGAGCTGCTCAAAGCGGATCGGGTGAGCATCTTCTTGCTGGATCGTGAGAAGTGTGAGCTGTGGTCCGTGATTTCGCAAGAGAAAAGGATCATACGCCTGGACGCGCGGCTGGGAATCGCCGGTAGCGTCGCCATGACGGGTCAGACGATTAACGTGGCGGACGCTTACGACCATCCGCTGTTTTACAAGGAGGTCGACTTACAGACGGGATATCGAACTCGAACTCTGCTCGCGGTGCCCCTCAGAAATCTGAAGGGCGAGATTATCGGTGTCGGTGAGGCGATTAACAAAAGCGATGGTCAGTTCACGGACGACGATGCCGAACTGTTGCAGACCTTGGCGGCCCACGTCTCAGATACAATCGAAACCACTCAGCTTGAGAGACAGCTGCAGGAGTACCCATCACAGAAAGAAACCGACCGCCGCGCTGACATTGGCGCGGGTTTCTCTACGCAGAACATTATCGGCATGAGTTACAGGATTCAATCGATCATTCGCCTGATCGACCAGATTCGCGATTGTTCGGTGGACGTCTTGATCGAAGGCGAGAGCGGCACCGGCAAAGAATTGGTCGCGAAAGCCTTGCACCACAGTAGCCCTCGGGCGAAGCACTCTTTCGTAGCCGTGAATTGCGCCGCGCTGCCGGATAACCTTGTAGAAGCGGAATTATTTGGAATCGAAAAGGGCGTCGCCACCGGCGTCGATCGACGCATCGGCAAATTTGAAGAGGCCAGTGGCGGAACACTATTTTTGGATGAGATAGGTGATCTAAGCCGATCCGCTCAAGCCAAAATTCTTCGAGTTCTGCAAGAGCGTTCGGTGGACCGAGTCGGTGGCCGGGTCTCAATACCGATAGATATTCGCGTGATCGCGGCGACAAACAAGGGCCTGGAAGGCGCCATCAAAGAGCGGACGTTTCGCGAAGATTTATACTACCGCTTGAAAGTGATCCACATCCACACACCATCCCTTCGTGAGGTTCCCGAAGACATACCGGGCTTGGCGAATCACTTCCTGAACAAGTATTGCAAGATGATGAATACCGAGCTGAAGCAACTTACAATCGGAGCGTTGGAGGAACTGTCTGGTTTCTCGTGGCCCGGCAATGCACGGCAACTAGAAAACGAAATCAAACGCCTGGTCGCTTCCGTTCGCGGGAAATCGATAACCGAAGAGCATTTGGATGGTTCCATCCGAGGGGCTTCCGTTCAAAACTTCCAGCCCAAAGAGGAACCGGCGCCGGAGTCGCCGATGTCTCGATCGTTGCCGAATGCGATCGAGCAACTAGAACGCCGGCTAATCGAAGAGGCGCTGCGAAATTCCGGTGGAAACAAACAAAAAGCCGCTCAGGTACTAGGCCTAAGCCGCCAGGGGTTAATTAAGAAGTTGAAGCGGCTGGGAATGTGGTGAGCCGGCGAATAATCTTAAGCCCTCGAGTACGGTGCGGCAGGACTCTCGTTAACGCCGCGGCTCTGCGCCACGATTTTCCTTGGGAAACAAGTACTCTAGGCCGAACTTGTCAAAGTTAACCAGGATCAGCTGGCGGCCCAGGTTTTCGATCGCGCTGACGAAGACTCCCGGGGGCGGCAGGACGACCCCGGTCTTTTATGAACGAATCTCTCTTGGAATTGTCAGCACATCTCCAGGTCTCATGGTCGTATCCCCTTCAGCTTTGGCTTTCAGATACGCGCCGAGGGGAGAAAGTTTCCTCCCCTCGGTGTCTGCACTCACGCCCCGCCGGGGTTAGTCACTGGAGCCATCTCCGTGAAGCTGGCGCTGCAATATGGCTCGCTGCGTGCGGACCTCGGCCGTTCCGGTCGGATCGTAGTCGCACGGACCGTAGAAGTCGATGCTCTTCTCAGCGTCCGTATTCAGCTCGGGCCGATCCCAAGACAAAGTCGTTTCGTGCATCGGCGCAAACTTCATATGACAGTAACCCGCTAAGTCAACGACTTCGGTTTCGACGAGCTCGTTCGCTGCCACTAGAGGCACGCCCCAGAACAGCGTAGACGACAGCAACAAGTTGGACAGTAGTGAAATGGTCTTTTTCATTCGACTCACCTCCATTCTTTCCAAATTTTCACTCCCTGTCCGATTGCAGAGCATCCGGCGTGCCAGATGCGAATCAGGTATCACGCGGCGCGCGTGTCCAGCTTCGGGGCGGCAAGTTTCAGTTGAGAATCGAAGGGTTGGGAGTTAATGGGCACAAAGCGAGGCACCAGGGGCAACACATCGCACGCACCGAAATGTATCTAAACAGTTACGCTCGGCGGTAACGACGTAGACACCTCATGCACGGCGTACTCCCACGAACTCAGTCCGAGGCAAGAGCGCTCGAACGGCGCATGATCGAAGCGGCGCTCCGGCAGAACGGAGGCAACAAAAAGCGGCCCAGGCATTGGGTCTGAGCCACCAAAGGTTGATCAAGAAGCTGAAGCGGTTGTCTGTTCATCAATGGGTTACGGTTTGGCACGCTGTCGGTAGTATTTGAGTAATTTTCGCCAGAGCGATCTCTGCCTCACGCAGCCCGACTTTCATCTCCATCAGACGGTATAGATCGATAGCGGTTGATAGCTCCTTCCGAGCCGTATCACTTTGACCTATTTGCGCATATAACTCTCCAAGACTGAGATGGGAGTGTGCGATGAGCGGGCGCATTTTCAGCGCCTCCGCTTGTTTCAGAGCCTCACGATAATAGAAGTCAATTCGGCCCGCGTCCGAAGGATTACGACGCGCATAGATCTTCCCAATTTGCCGTAGGATCCAGGCCTCACGGCCTCGTTCCTGATGGTTGCGGGAAAACTCAAGAGCGTGCTCGGCATGGGAAGCAGCTTCTTCCATGCGACCCGCACGCAGATACGCCTCGCTCAGCCAGGAGAGGCGAAATGCTTGACCACTGCTTCTTTTCGACGCTGTTTGTCCGACAGCCCGTTCGAGCAGTGCAGTACCTTCGGTGACACGCCCGGATAAAACGTAAGCTAGACCCAACGGTGACGCAACCAAAGGAAATTGAACCGGGATATCCGCAACTCGGCACCGTTCTAGACCTCGCTCGAGGACTTCGATCGCTGCGCTGACGTCCTCTTTCCGGATATACGCCAAGCCGACTGCAGAGTCCGCATAAACGGAGCCGAACGAATGATCAATCTCATGAGCAATTCGTATTGCGTCTTCGCCGTATTCGATGGCGGCACCGAATTCTCCGGTTTCGGCAAAGCACAT
>Ga0081455_10000619_pt1 | contig 46060 bp, 38 predicted proteins | sample TabmetS3T2R1_FD_70207 | JGI IMG/M metagenome (GOLD analysis project Ga0081455, IMG submission 70207) | Tabebuia heterophylla rhizosphere microbial communities from the University of Puerto Rico - S3T2R1 | ecosystem: Host-associated > Plants > Roots > Rhizosphere ...
CGAGGCTTTGCTCCTCCTCCTCGAGCTCGGCAAGGGTGTACTTGCCGAGCCGCTCCTCTTTTTCCAGCTCAGCCAGGTACTTGCCGCAGTCGGCATCGAACTCTGCCCATTCCTCCTTGCGCGCTGTGGCATACGACTGCTCCAGCCGAGCTACGTCCTCGTCGGCGTAGCCCTTCGCGGCAAGCCGCAGCAAGGTTCCCCCTGCGGTATCGACGAGGCCACTCACGCGCTCCAGCAACGGCCGCACCGCCGGCAGGTCCGGAACCGCCCAGACCGCCTGTCCCAGTGCCATCGCGCCAGACCGTCGCAGCTCGCGCCACAACGCCATGCGATGGCGAGCTGGTTCCGCTGGCAGCCGAGCAACCACCACTATCCATGAGCGAGCACGAATGGTCTCTGCAATATCTGTCACAAGCTCCAAGTTACATCTGTAACTCAGCCCGTTCAGCGGACGACCGAGGGCTGATCGCGGGCACCCAGGCGCCCAGCCCGCCGGCGAATAACGCTATGTCAGTCTCGAGCGCTCACGATCTCGTGCCGCCTGCACCACCGCCTGAATCGCCCGCGCGACCGCCCGCGCATACTCGCGATCGGAGATCAAGGACTCGTGGCTGGCTCCTCGCACAATCTCGAAGCTTGCATGCTCAGTCAGCTGTGCCAACTCATGCTGCAAGGCGCTCAGCAGCTCACCCCCGACTGGTTGCTCAGTGACGCCGAGCACGCCCAGCGGAAGGTCGCCGAGCGGCGCAGCGGCGTTCAACTGCTCGCGGCTCACCGACCAACAGCGCAGCTGCGCCGCCTCGGTAGCGGCGAACCCTGGCAGCGCCGCGCCGGCCCGCAACTCCGCCACCTGCCGGGCAGGCAACCCGGCAGAGATGCCACGCGTCAGATTGAGGGCGCGCAACACCCCCAACCAACCCAGCCAGCTCAAGACGCGCTGCGAGGCTTCCAGGATCTTGTCCGCATGCGGCGTCGGCCAGCGCACCCACTGATCAGGATGTGACGCATCCACCAGGACCACACCAGCGGTCAACGCTGGATAGAGATCTGCGAAGGCGCGAACTGACAGGCCGCCAAAGGAATGCCCAGCGAGCACGTACGGCGGGTCGAGACCCGCCTCGCGCAGCGCATCTCGCAGCTCGACGGCAATCGTCTGCGCGTCCCGCGGCTGGCGGCTGCGCCTGCTCCAGCCAAGGCCTGCACGGTCGTACGCAACGCTTCGGACCGTTGGAGCGAGCTCGGTCTGGACCCAGTACCAGTTCGGTGAAAACGAGCCCATACCCGCCTCGAGGACGACAGTCGGCCCATCGGAATCAGGCCCCTGAACCTGCAAGTGCATCTGGCGGCCAGCTACGTGGACCAGCAGCCCAGGTGGCGGGTAACGCTTGCGATCGCGGACGGTGAGTACCTGCTGGACCGCGGCCGCGGACCCCACGACCGCGGCCGCAAGCACGGCGACGCTGCCCCACTTCATGTGTCCAACCTCAATGGGGGCGACTCATCGGCTACCGGATCGATACGGAACAGGTGCCACTTCCAAGCATCTAGCTCGACAAAGAGCCCATCCACAAGATCGTCGCCGGAGCGTATAAACGCCATGTCTCGGGTTGGATCGGTGAGTTGCCACTTTCGCTCGCGCAGGTCAGCCCATGGCGCGCGGATGCGCCCTGCCGCTGTGCCATCGCCGAGGTTGACGATGATCAGCCAACGCGTGCCGCCTTCCCAGCACCAGGCAACCAGATTGTGATACCTGTCATCCGCCGGCCATCCAGACCGCTCGCACAGTCTCCAGCTCCCCTGCCGGAAAGTGGGATCGGCCAGAGCTCGCAGCAGTGAGCGATAGAAGCCGAGGAGGGTGGAGTCTGTGGGCTCAATCGGATACCGGCCAAGGAACACCGGAAGATGCACCGTGGCCCCCTCGAGCTGACCGTTGTACATCAGCCGTGCCCCGCTCTGGGTCAGCGCCGCGATTGCTGCGACCTGCGATCGGGTGGCACCGAACGCCGAAGCCGCCCGCGGTTCGTCGTGGTTCTCCACGAACCGTACGAGACGACGCTGGTAATCGTCGTCAGCCAAGAGATGCATCCGCACCTGCTCGGCAGGGCCGTGCAGAATGCGGTCGTAAAGTCGCTTGTCGTAGCAGAAGTCGAAGCCCTGCTGCTGCAATGACCACTCCAGATCCCAGTACGCCTCGGCCAGGAACAAGAATCCGGGATGGACGTCTCGCACCGCGCTGATCACTGTTGGCCAATAGTCCATACTCGGGACTGGTCCAGCCCGCCCGTTCCAGGTTCGCTCGAAAGTGTCATTCATTACCAGCATCGCCATGTCGCAGCGAACTCCATCGCACTGGTCGGCGATCTCATTCAAAGTTTCGATCACCGCAGCCCGGAGTGCTGGGGCGAAGGCATTGAGCTGGACCACATCTGGCCAAGCGGGAAAGTAGGGGTCACGGCCATTGGCCAAGGCTCGCCCGCCGATCTCGAGAAACGACGCCGGCTCCCGGTGCAGGTCCGCAGCCGTGCCCGACACGAACGCTTCCGGCTTGAGCGTGGTCCATGGATGATCGGGTGCCACGTGATTGGGCACGAAGTCCAAGATCAGCCGTATGCCACGAGCGGCTAAGGCTGCCCGGGCGCCGGCCAGCCCAGCCGGCCCGCCCAAATGATCATCGACAACATAGTTACGGATGCAGTAGGGAGATCCGACGACATCCTCTACTCGCCAATCAGGAAGTGCAGCTCCAAAGCTGGCGCGCAGGCCGTCATTGGACAACGCGATGGCAACGCCTGCGGAACTGCGCTGCCAGACGCCCATCAGCCATACCCAGTCGAAGCCGAGATCGGCTATTTCATCCCAGTAGCGATCAGGAACTGAGCCAAGATCAATAGCTGAGTTCTGGTTCCTGCTGATTGCTTCAAGCCACGGCCAGGTGTTGATCTCGTAGATGACCGGGTGGGTGATGTTGCCTGCATCTGATGCCATGACGCGCTCCCGCATCCCCCAGTCCTAGCCGGCCGGGCCTGCAGCGATGGGAGCTTCCTCTGCAGCTGCGCTTGTCTCGTCCACAAAAATCAACCGTTGAGTGCGATGCGGCGGATTAAGCAGCAGATCAGCTACCACGGCGGTCCAGCCGGTCTGATGCATGGCCCCAAGCCCTGCGCCGTTGTCACCATGGAAGTACTCATAGAACAAGAGATTGTCCTTCCACGCCGGGTCGGACTGCAGAAGTTCAACGCCGCCGTAGACCGGCCGTCGACCGTCAGGCCCGGGCAGCCAAATGCTCACCAGCCGCTCGGCAAGATCCCCAGCAATGTCGCGCAATGCCAGGTATTGGCCTGATCCCGTCGGATATTCGATCGCGAATTCCGGCCCGAAGAATTGATCGTACTGCAGCAGGGCACGAATGACGAGGTAATTGATTGGGAACCAGACCGGTCCGCGCCAATTGGAATTGCCGCCATACATGGCGGTACGCGACTCAGCCGGCTCGTATTCGATAGTCGCACCGGGCATACCAGGGACCTGATAAGGCGTGGCGTGACGTTTTGATATCGAGCGCAATCCATGTGGCGATAGAAATGCATCTTCGTCGAACAACGTCTCGAAGATCCGCACGAGTTTATCCGGTGAAACAACAGATACCAGCGCGCGGCGGTTCTCCCCAGTTCCTCGGATCCGCCAATCCAAGATCTGTCGATTCGACACTTCGAGTCGGCGAGCGAAACGCTTCCGCAGGTGGCGGATGCGTTCGGAAATTGGACCTTGCAGTGTCATGGCAGGAAGGGCCGGAATCACACCGACGAGCGTCTGAACCTTGACTGGTTGCCTGTTTCCGGAAGCGTCGGTCAGCAGGTCGTAGAAGAATCCATCGTTCGCGTCATAGCAGCCGGAGGCGTCAAGTGCATCCATGACCAGGACCATCTGCTCGAGAAACTTGATGACCATGTCGTCATAAACCGTGTCCCGTTGGGCCAGGAGTGCCGATAACGCCAGCATGGCGATGGAGTAATAAGCCATCCAGGCCGTGCCATCTGCTTGATCAAGTCTGACCCCCGGAGGCAGGTGAGAACGGTCGATCGGACTGATGTTGTCGAGTCCCAGAAAGCCGCCACCGAAGAGGTTGTTGCCCTCGGGGTCCTCGCGGTTGAGCCACCAGGTGAAGTTGAGCAGCAATTTTTGGAAGACGCGCTCGAGGAAATCTAGATCTTTAGCGCCGTCAATGACAAACAGTCTAAGTGCGGCGAGGGCATGGACCGGAGGATTGACGTCGTCGAAACTCCATTCGTACGCCGGCAGCGCGCCGTTCGGGTGCAAAAACCATTCCCGCAACAACACCAGTAATTGATATTTTGCGAAGGCGGGATCCAGATGCGCCCAGGTAATCGCATGGAACGCAAGATCCCAAGCTGCAAACCAGGGATATTCCCAAGGATCTGGCATCGCCAAGACATCGAAGGAATCAAGGTGGCGCCAACCAGAATTGCGGCCATATCGATGTCCGTCCGGTGGTGGTGGCTCACCGGGATCCCCGTCTAGCCATCGGGCCACCCGGTATGGATACATCTGTTTGCTCCAGATCAGACCCGCGCACGATTGGCGCAGCACGCGCATCTTTTCCGCGCCGATATCATCCGGAGCCACGGCGGTGTAGAACTCGCCTGCCTCACGCTCCCGATCCGCCATCACAGTGTCGAAATGGCTGCCATGCCAGGCGTTGTCTGCAGTAGACGCTTGTTGATCAGGTCGATGCAGCCGCAGCCGTACCTGCGCCTCGCCACCGGCTGGGACGGTGATCTGGTACCACCAGGAGGCCTTGGTGCCGTGCTCGTCTGGATTGACCGTCTTAGCGCCACTGATCACGTGGTCGTTGATCCCATCCTTGGGGTAGTCAGTGATAGGCGCCGCATTGAACAGCCGAGGGTTGTTGGTTTCGTTGTCGCAGAACAACGCAATCGGCCGGACACCGTCCGGCGTCGCCGCAGCATCAAGCCGATAGCCGGAAAGCCTTGGATGATCAACGGCAATTCCAGCTCCGTCCAGGAACAACCTTGGCGGCTGTTCACCTCGATAGCGCCAAGTGTTGCGGAACCAGAGCGTCGGCAGCACTGAGAGTGTTGCCTCTTCGGAGGCATGGTTCTTGATCGTGATCTTGGCGAGAATTTCAGTGGGTGTCGCTTTGGCGTACGCGACATCGACCGCCCAATACCGTCCATGATCAAAGATGCCGGTGTCCATGAGCTCGAACTCAGCCTCGTCGCGTGATCGTCTGGCATTTTCCTCGATCAGCCACTGATAGGGAAACGCCTGCTGCGGATAGTGATATCGCCAGCGCAGCCAAGCGTGGCTGGGGAGTCCATCGAGATACCACCAGTACTCTTTGACGTCCTCGCCGTGGTTTCCTTGTGGGCCAGTGAGACCGAACATGCGCTCTTTCAAGATCGGGTCGACGCCGTTCCACAGAGCCAGGGCCAGACAAAGATCATGGTGGATGTCCGAGAGCCCGGCCATGCCGTCTTCATTCCACCGATAGGTGCGAGATCTCGCATGATCATGTGGAAAATAGTTCCAGGCATCACCGTTGTCGCTGTAGTCCTCGCGTACGGTGCCCCAGGCACGCTCGGAAAGATATGGGCCCCACTCGTACCAGGGGTTCGCATCGGAGAGGCCGTCCTCTGCCCGTCCGGTGGCCTGAGCGAGTCGTGCATGCTCGGCGGTGGTGGCTAAGGATGGCGCAGTTGCCGTCATGATCTCTCCTGGAAGAAAGGGACCAGCCTAGATGCGGTCGTGCCCCTCTTAGTCCCTAAGCGAACCGACCAGGTTCTATGGGAAAGATAGTGCTGGGTCTTATCGCCACGCCAGCAGCGCAAATGCTGCTCAAAATTTTACGGCCCGGGGAAACCGATTCCCTGGGCCGCAGTATGTCCGGCTACTACTCACCTGACGGGTGTCATTGTCCTCTAGTCCGCGCGGTCTTCGAGATCATCGTCGTCGTATCCGGCCGCCCTGTCGGCCGCCGCCGAATCGACCTCATCCTCGCTAGTCTCTCCTACCGGGCGCTCCGGCGGCTCCTCGTCGTCATAGCCGGCGCGTACGTCGCTGCTGTGCGAAGACTCTCTTTCTTCAAAGTCTGCATCTGCACCGAATCTCGACTCGCCAGGCTCGGAGCCAAATGTTGACTCGCTCATCGAACACCCTCCATTCCTCCGGGATCTGGCAGCTCCGATGGCCTGCCAGCAGTCACTGCAGCGTGGCCGGACTGCACATACCCGGGTCCTCAGATCTCAACCGCACAACCCGTCACTGCATGGCGGCCGGTATTGATGGGGATGGCAATCCGTAGGCTCCCTCAGGAGGCGGCACTAGCCTGCGGGAATGCCCGCCAAGTCAGTGTTGGTAAGCCAGCCGACGGCTTCGCCATCAGGCTTGCCACCCCTGGTGACGAAGACATCGTTACACCCCCGTATACGATCCAATTCCATTCGCGCGTCAGCAACCGTTGCACCTACATCGACGAATCCGACGCTCATGATCATTGGGCCGTATGTGGGAGAATCAACGAGGTTGCCGACGTTTTCGGTGGACTGTCCACTGCCGACATCTTTATTCTGAGTGCCCGCGTAAGAATAGATCGTGGCATCATGGATCACGAAGAGAACCGCGCCTTTGTCGGATACTATAGGAATCCTGTGAAAACCGACAGCAGTCATCATGCCGAGTAATTCAGAGAGTAAGACATCCTTGCCATCGTTTCCGGCTGGTAGTCGTTTGACAACTGCACGGTCCATTCGGATCATGATGTCTGCGACCGACGAACGAAGGCTTATACCGGTTAGCCTCTCCGCGCTGGCCGTTGCGGCAGCGAGATTCTCTCTCGCGAAATAGAAAGCTAGAACGGTACCGACCCATGTGCCGAATAGTGGCAATACCGATGTAAAGACCATTCGACTAGTCTCCAACTGCTCCGCAGGTTCGGCTTGGCCTATGGCGATGCCTGCGAAGACCGATATGCCAGCTACGCTCAAGATTATTATGCCGACGGCTAATATCTCACGCGTCCAACTCGCGTTCCTGCCGTTCACCCGCCCGGCGGATGAGCGATCTTTTCGACCTGCCATTGATGCCTTTTATGTGAGCCGGGTGGAGGGTTTGAACAAGGATTTGTTGTGCGACTCCAACCTTGGTGGCTTAGTCAGTCTGTGTCAAGGTGGTCGGACGCCGTTTCTAGGGCACCGTTCATCTAACCGTTACTGCTCTGACCGCATTTCATATCGCTATCCATCTTCCTTCTCGGTGGCTCGGTCTAAGAGGGTCGACAACAATCAGCCATCACCGGCGCGGGCGTCCGTGCCGGATCGTCGGCCGTCTGGGCCATCATGCCGTCGATCTCACTGACGGCGGAGCTGTATGCACACCAACCCGCCGGATCCTCTCGTCCAGTGTCGCAGCGATCACAGTCGCGTGCTGCCATTGCTCGCCTGGCATCTGTAGGCACGATGCTGGCAGGCCCACACGATCCGGAGTACGATCGCGTGACTTGTGTCTCAGGACCGTTGCCCGATGACTAAAAGGGAGTCTCATCTGCCTTTCGGAGCCACTCCCTGATCCACCAGAACTTATGGGCCCAACGTGCACAAATCGAGCTAGCCTCAGCGAAGGAAGGAGTTGCGTTGGCAGACTTTTCGCAGGACAACCAAACCGACGCCGCGGTCGCCGACGCCAACAGTGACGGTCTCGCCCAATTCCCATTTGCCCAGGTTGCTCGGTGGCTGACGGAAGGAGACATCGTCCCATTCATCGGCGCTGGCGCCTCACGAATCGGGAGTGCGGGTGAGCCGCGACTTCCGGACGGGGCGGGGCTGGCCGCCGAACTAGCCGACGCAATGGCAGGCGCTTTTCCTGCGGAAGCCACAAGCGACCTTCCGAAGGTCGCCCAGTATTACGAATACAATGTATTTGATCGTTCCGCTCTTTATGAGTTGCTTTACTCCCGGTTCGAGGACGAGCAACGTTCACTGAGCCCGGCCGCCACCGCCAAAGTGTTGGCAGCAATGCCGCGCGAAAACAGGCCGCTGTTCATGATCACCACAAACTACGATTCGATGATCGAGCGAGCCTTCCGGCAAGCCCAGAAGCCGATCTGTGTCATGACGCAAAACATGCGTGATCCTGAAAATGGTGCCTCCGTAATGCGTTTGATTCTCCCAGACGGCGCGCAGCGTATCGAGCGAAGCAATGAGTTCCAGTGGAACGATGACGCGGTTTTCCCGGCGGGCTGTGCATACCTTTACAAGATGCATGGATCAGTCCACTCAAGGAGTCCAAGCGAGCAAGACGACATAATAATTACTGAAGATGACTATATTGACTTCATTACGAATAGCGGCGGCAGCAGCTCGCCTTACTTCCCACCCTCCTCTCTTAACGCCGCATTTAAGATTCGCCGATTCCTTTTCTTAGGTTACTCCCTTAGCGACTGGAACTTTCGAGCGTTTTTACGCGTACTTGAGGTACGAAATGCGTTATCTGGACAAGCGCGCCGCAGGCATTGGGCAATCCAAAGAATGCCTTCACGACTTGACGTGGGCTTGTGGGCGCACCGCAATGTTAGTCTGTACGATGGCGATTTACTTGATTTTCTCCGCAGACTCGAGGCCCAGTGGCAAGACCGCGGGAGGCAGGTATGAGAAACCCATGGGTAGGGCTGCGTCCTTTTCAGACAGCCGAAAGATTCCTCTTTTTTGGACGAGATAAAGAGGTACAAATACTTAAGAATATGATTTTGACTTTGCCAGTGCTCATCATTTATGGACCCAGCGGCACAGGCAAATCGTCCCTTATTAATGCCGGCCTACTGCCAGACCTAAACCAGGACGACCACATCGTCATCACCATCGGATCCCACGACGACATCAACGCGCAGACTCGTGCCATACTCAGTAGTTCCGGCTGGACGGCGCCTGAGGGTCTCAACCTAGCAGACCTGCTTCATCAGCATTGGCTGGACCGCGACCGCAGGGCAGTCATCTTTCTCGATCAGTTCGAGGAGCGCTTCAACGCCAATGAAATCCTTGATGAATTCTATTCTAACGTGGCGAAGCTTGCGCACAGTACATCTGACGCTGCCTGTGTCGTGCTGAGCCTACGCGAGGACTATTTGGGAAACCTCGAACCGCTGATGCGTCGTATTCCTGGGCTGATGAACAGTAGCTACCGGGTTCCTTCCTTATCAAGACGAGCATTGGAGTCGGCGGTGCGGGGCCCGCTCCAGGAAGTCGGCGAAGGTGTGACAGTCGACGACCGGCTCGTGCAGCGTGTGCTTGACGATCTGGAGCAGCACGCAACCCAAACTCAGGAGCCGGGGGAGCAAAGATTCGAGCCCGGATATTTCCAGATAATTTGGTCAACGCTGTGGGATGATCGGATGGCTTCGGGGCATCGCAGGCTTGAACTTAAAGACTATAAGCGCTTGGGCGGAGCAGCACAGATACTCAAAGACTTCACGGCTAGCATCTTGGGTGCTCTCGAACCCGCTCTGGCCGATATGTTCTGGGCTATCTTGCGATATCTCGTACTCCCAACTGGAGCTAAGGTTGCTCTGACCGTGCAAGATCTGACCTCGCTCCTGCAGCCGACAGACCATCTTGTGTCGAGCGAAATTTCCTTAGAAGAGCGAAGTTGGCTTGCCACCCTTAGCAAGGAACGGAGCGCGACGGTTATTCAGCGAGTATTTAGCAAGCTGACGTCGAGCCGATCCCCGCTCTTTCAACGCGCGGTGCGTTCAGATCGAGAAGAATTCGAGCTGCTGCACGACTTGTTAGGAACGATTCTTTTGGATTGGCGCGAGGAATACCGACGTGATGTCGCTCAAAAGACACGTGAGCGTCGCAAAACTCTGGCAAGAGGTGCTCGAACTTATGCGGCAAAAATCGACAAACAACTGCGTTCCTCCAGTAATCCAGAGGTTACTTTCGACGCAGAGAGCAAGAGGGTAATTAGAGAGATAGCCGACATTTCGCGATCCCTGCAGGCGCACGTCAAGAATCTCGATAATTCAAATGCTCGTGGCCTAATGAGGTTAGCTGAGGAGATCGAACGCGTCAACGTCGAAGGCGGTTGGCTTACCGATTACAGCTACGCAGGTCCCCGCAGCGCGACGGCACTCGCAAGCGATGACCTCCTTGAGCCCGGCAAAGAAACCCCTTCTTCGGATTACGCGACTGGCATGCAGGAGGAGTACCTGCGAACGACTATGAGGGACTTGGGATTATCAGATAATGATACCTACAGAATTAGCTCACGGATAAACTCTGCAAAGCAGGGAATCGGATGGGGCCTGTCCATCATCGCGTTGGACCATTCCAATGAGTCCGTGCGCGTACGCTTTCAAGAATTGCTTCTGACGTGGGACAGTGGCTTTAGTAAGCCGCTCGTGGGGGCTTTTGGGAAGCCCGGTGAAATGGCTGCAAAGATAGCAGCGGCCATAGTCCTAGGCTTCGGCTCCATGATGGTGGGGAGCCTTATTATGAAACCGTTCACGGATGAACTGGGCATCTCCTATCTTCGGGTAACGCTAACACTTCTCTGCTTGGGTCTGATTCTTCTATACTTCATCGCTATCGTAGACGCTGGTGGTAAGCTCTTTAACGCAGTGCTAGAAGCCGCCGTGCCTGCGACAGTATCTGACTGGCGCAGCAAAAGCTCGCCAGAAAAAATTCTAAAGATCGCTGCCACATGGCCATTACCCGCTCTTCTCGTCCAGGTACTCGCCACTCTTGGCGCTGCGTTGGCGGTGTGGATTGGCACTGCCCCAGCTGTGGGCTATAACATTGCGACGCTCTTCGCGAGTATCGGCGCTGCTATTGTTTACTTTGTCGCCGTGGAGTTTTGATGTTCAGTGATGCCAGTGCAGTCGGCCGCAAATGTCCGCTTCCCTGGCCGGGGCCGTAGACGGCTGGCTATCTGGGGTCGTGGACCATTTAGTCTCGGCGCAACCGCTCGAGGCCGACGATGTGCCAGGCGAGCCCGCGATGACGATAGCTGACCGAGAGCCCGTCGGCTTCGGCCACAGTGATCATCGCGGTCGGCGGGTGCACGAAGGCGCGGAAGTCGCTGTTACGCAACCGGTGCAGGAGGTTTTCCACACTGAGGACTGCCCTGGTCAAGACGTTCCTCGGCGGGTGAGAGAACACCAGGAAGCGCCTTGCATGGCTGGCAGCTGCAGACAGCAGCCGTTCATAGTCGGGATAGCAGCAGACAACTCGGTGCAGTATCACGACGTCGGCATGCTCCACATCCTCAGGCGAGGTCGCGATATCGAGTAACCGGCGGGTCACCCGGGCGGCCATCCTAGAGCCCTCCAACAACGCGGCAGCCTCGGCCTCATAGCCGGACGAGATCTCCAGATTGGTAACCAACCGTGCGCCGCGATAGAGCAGCTCGAGCTGCAGCTCGCCCACGCCGCCGCCGATCTCGAGGATCGATGCATCTTGGATGCCACGCTCAGCCAGAAACGACACCATCCGGAGCTGGGTCCGGCTGAGCCCATGTTTGCGATACGTGCGTGCGATCCGCCTCGCGAACCGGTCGCTGAACACCGTCTGGTAGCCAGGCCGGTCGCAACAGTCACTCATCGACGCTCACTCCCTCGGCAGCGAGACCGCGCGTTCTGCCCTCTCCTTGACACCGTGCAACATATCTCGCGACATGACAAAGTCCGCCGGCACCACGATGAGCCATCCGAAGATGGTGAACCACCACGGCTCTGTCATCCAGCGTGATCGGAAATGAAATCGGGTCCGACGCCCGTCATGCAGCGGAGTGAGGCTGAATGTCCACGACCAATCCAGGGCAGCGCCGTACTTGGTCCGCCAGCTTCCCGGCACGTGAGTCGTCGAGTGCAAGACAAGGGCTCGGCCGGGGTCCAGCTCTTCGACGACGAAGCCACATCCAGTCTCGGGAGGTCCATCCGGAATGAATGAGCCGATCTCGACGTCCTGCAGCTCCGGGATGAGCCGATCGGCACTCGGCCAGTTTGCTCGAAAGAGCAGTCGGTCAACCCAGCGAGCCGTGTACCAGCCGGCCCGGTGCCAACCCATCTGGGTCAACCAGGGCCAGACTGATTCGGGCGGCGCCGCAATAGTGATCGCGTGGTTGGTCACCACATCCGGCCTGGCGACGATGCGATCACCAGGAAGCGAGCTCATTCGCTCGTGAGCTGTCGAGCCGTAGCTGCGGCCGAGGTGGACGAGCAGTGCCTCGGCAGCGGCAGCCAGGAGGAGCAATCCCGAGAGAACTGGCGGACGCCGCTTCTGCCGCACCGCGATGAATGAGGAAACGGTCGTACGCAATCCTCGAGCCTCCCCTTTCGCCGCTCTTAGTGTGGCGGCCGAAGCGTACATTCCCAGTTCGGACGCGCAAACGAACCAGCACTGTACTTAGTGTCCTTAGGCCGGGCACGCCCTCTTGCCAGCTGGGATGCGGTGTCGGCATGATCCTTGACAAAGCATCGGAGGGCCAATCATGGACAGCCTCATGCAAGATCTGGCCGAAGATGAGTGCTTTGACCTGCTGAAGTCGCATCACGTCGGTCGGGTGGCTATAGCAGAAGGGGTCGATTTGCCGCCGATGATCATGCCCGTGAACTATCTCGTTGGCGCTGACACTGTGGTGGTTCGCACCGACCCAGGAGGCAGGCTCGGTGGCGCGTCACGAGGAGTTTCCATGCGATTGCGTGTTGCTTTGAGCCTGTTAGCGGTTCTGGTGTTGCTGGCAGCATGTTCAGTCACCAGGGGCTCAGGCCAGCTTGCCACCGAGTCGCGTGCGGTCAGCGGCTTCACCAAGGTCGAGCTCAGTGGCAGCGGCGAACTGACGATCCAGAAAACCGGAACCGAGTCCCTTTCGATCTCGGCTGAGGACAATTTGCTGCCGCACCTGACCAGTGAGGTTTCGAACGACACGCTCATGCTCGGAACCAAGCCGAACACCAGAATTCTTCCGCAACAGCCGATCAGGTACACGGTCACCGTGAAGGACCTCACCGGTGTCGCGGTCTCCGGATCCGGAAACATTCGAGTACCAGATGTCACGACGACAGCGCTGAACATCAGCATCAGCGGGTCCGGAACGATCACCGCGAATGGCACGGTCAATGATCAAGATCTGGACATTTCCGGCTCCGGCCGGTATGAAGCCGGGCAACTGACCAGCAAGACCGCCAATGCCGAAATCTCGGGAAGCGGCACCGCAAACATTCTGGCTACCGATGTCCTGGATGTCGAGATCAGCGGCAGTGGAACGGTGACCTATACCGGAAATCCACAGGTCGAGCAGGAGATCAGCGGATCCGGCAAGTTGATCAAGAAGTAGTTGATCATCGTCTCGAGCGCTCAGACATCTGTGGCTCGGACGCCGGCAGGGCCGGCAACTGCAGACTTTCGAGAAGCGCTCAACCCGAGCACTAGGGCCACGATGAGCGCAGCGACGCCGTACACGATGCTGAGCAGCCAATACCGGCTGGCACCCTCCATGCCTCCCAGGAAGAAGCCCTGAGAGAGATTGATAGCGCCGTGGAACAAGGTGGCGATGAGCACGCTGCCGTGCGAATGCAGGAAGACCCAGGTCATCAAGATCGAGTACTCAATGGTCAGTAGTAGGAAGGCTGCGAATGGCAGTCCGTACTGCGGCGTTCCAGGGATCACAAAGGTGGGCAGATGCCATACCCCCCAGATCACACCCAAGATCAGGCTCGCCGATACCGCGGATCGCTTCTCCAGCAGCATGGGCAACGCATAACCGCGCCATCCCAGCTCCTCGCCGACTACCAGGACGAAGACAACGAAGTCCAGGACCGAAACTTGGCCGGCCTGAATGAATGTGGATGACCCGAGCAGGTAGCTCAGCCCGGCCGCTGCAATCGCCAGGACTGTCGGAAGTCCCAGCGCAATGACATACCAACGCACTCCAACCCGCCACAGGACGACCCGGCCAAGCAGCGCCTTAACACCCGCCTTCCCGCCGGTAACCGCAGCCATGATCACTGCGGCGAGAGCTGGGCCGAACAGCCCCGGGATGCCGAGGAGCGGGGAGAAGGTCAGCAGCGGATAGGTCCACCACGTCAGCAGGTACGCCAGAACAAAGAATGCGATCAGCGGATGTCTTCTCAGCAACCTCTGAACAACCCCTTCCACAATCAGCCGGCTCGCACTGGTGTGGCCGCCGGCTCGCCGACCTGCTGACGTCGTGTCAGCAGCGCAATGCCGATCGATCCCCAGAGCAAGGCCAACAGCAGATTCTCCGCAGCACCGAAGATCGCATTTGCGAAATGGCCCAGTGGGAAAGCCACGATGAGCAGCACGCCGCACCACCAGGGCAACAACTTGGCTCGAATAATGATCACACCGAGAAGCACGGAGCCGACGAGCAACACACCTGCGCCGGCAAGCCGGATAGTCAGGAACGATGCGTGTCCCTGCACCATGCTGATCACCGTCATCACAGCGATGATCGCGTACCCGGCGATGGTCAGCACCGTTCCGGTAACCCCCAACCGGCCGTACCGAGGCGTTCCACTGTGCAACGCGTGGATGCCGAGCAACGCAACGATCACCGCTATGTAGGCAGCGAGTCCAACGCCGAGGTAGAGATAGCTGGTGGCGGAGTCGTACGTTCGCTGAACGGGATTCAGTTGGTAGACGATGGCTGACAAGATCAAGAGCGCTGCCGCCACCACGCCCGCTATTCCGCCTGATTTGATCTTCGATGACATGATCACACTCCTGCATCCTTGGGAATTGATCCAACACCCTCCGGTTCTGAGTCCGGCAGGGGCTCTTGCTGCCTTTGGTACTTGCGGGAGAGGTTTGTCGGACCGGAGATTGCGATCACAAGGACCGCGACAACAGCCCACACCAGGACCAGCAGCCATGACTGACGAGTCGAGTCGGCGCCCGAGAACATCGGGGAGAAGAAGCTGCCGGAAATAGTGTTGTTCGCCGCGTGCAGCAACATCACGATCAGTACGCTGCCTTGGGCGTTGTTGAACACCCAATTGACAACGATGACCGCGGCGAGAATCAGCACAAAGTCGGAGTAGTGCACCTGCCCTTCGACCATCAGCGGCAGGTGCCAGCCGGCAATGAGAACTGCCAGGATGAGGCTTGCTGCGAGGGCTGATCGGCGGCTTTGCAACCGAGGGAGGGCATAGCCTCTCCAGCCGGGCTCTTCCCATGCCCCACCGAATCCGGGGACTAGGAGGAGGATGAAGAAAGTCGGCAAAAGCTGGGGCCAGGCACCGAGTTGTGCAGCCGAAGGCTGGGCACCTAACAAGATGTTGAGCGCCGCCGCGATGGCGGTAAGAGCGGTCGGTAGCAGCAAGGCCACCAGGTACCACCCCGGTGCGACGCGCCAGCGCACCATCCTGCGGAACAGCCCGAGAAGACCAGACTTGCCCTCTGTCAGAGCCAGCACCACGACCGCGGCGAGAAAAGGCCCGAAGCTCGCAATCGGGTTCGGAAAGAGCCCAAGTGCGTACAGAATCCAGGCCCACCAGGACAGGGCGTAGGCCAAGCTGAAGAACGCGACCAACCGATGCCGCTTCAGGAGAGCCGATATTTGTGACATGCGCGATCAGCCTCTCTGCAGATGCTTATTCGGGTCCAGATTGAGCGCTCTATCACGCTGTGAGGTCGTCAGGTCATCAGCCTGCTGACGATTGTCGCGCGAGAGATTCAATGGATGGAAGATGGCCACCACAATGGCCGCCCACAGCACCGTCAAACCGGTGATCAGCCAGAAGATTACTGGCAAGGCTTCGCTACCAGCGATAGGTGCCACGATCAGGGTCAAGGGCGCGTTCGTCGCGGCGTGGAACAGAACCACCAACAAAAGGCTGCCGCGTGTGCTGTTGTACAGCCAGGTGTAAATCACTGCATACGCAACGACCTGTATTGCAAAGGCCGGATAAAGGCTGAGTGGCTGCACGGCGGTCGCGCGCCACCACAGGGGGAGATGCCACAATGCGTGGACTGTGCCGAGGATGAGGCTGGCGCTCAAGGCACTCCGCCCAACCTGTAGGCGAGGCAGTGCATAGCCGCGCCACCCGATCTCCTCGCCGGTCGCGCTGCCGGGAAAGATCATGAAGGCCACCATCGCGATGGCCGCCAGGGGCGTCACAGCCAGTGCTAGCGGTGGGCCGCCCCACAGCGTCGAGTCAATGATGATCGCAATAAGCACGACAAGAGTCGGGACGAGCAGTACCAAGTACCAGCGAACTCCGACCCGCCATGTCAGTAGCCGGCCGAGCAAGCTCCGGACCGCGAACCTGCCGTGATTCAGCGCGGTGAGGATGATCGCCAATGCGGAGGGGACGAGCGAGCCGACGAGCAACAGCGCGAAACCGATCGGGCCGGGGCGACCGATCACCAACGGCATCCAGAGGGCCCACGACAGCACGAAACACAAAGCGAAGAAGACCAGCAGTGAGCGGTCCGCAATATGCCTCTTTGCTTCAGACATGTCCGACCTTCGGGTTCTGATGGTGCAGCAGTGAGGACGAGGGGATCTCCTCGGTATCAGCCTGGCCCGCACCGAGCTCCCGGCGCTAGGGGGTGTACCCCCCGACCGGCATGGACGGTTTTCTGGTGCCCCGCCGAGACTGCATCCTGGCACGATCCAGCAGCGTTTGATCTGGTCTTGGAGTTCGACCCTGAGATCATCAGGCTCGCCACGCCAGCCCGTCGAGCGGGCCTGCGCGACGCGGCGTGTCCTAGCATCAGCCCATGGGCCAACGCGTCCTCATCCTTGCTGCCGGCATCGGCTCAGGTCACAACATCGCCGCCAGTGTCCTCGAGTCGTGCTTCCACGCCGCCTCCGAGGTCGATGCGGTGCAGAAGCTGGACATCCTCGAGGCGACCAACGAGGTCTATCGAACCCTGTACGACGACGGATACTTCGCCCTGGTCGAAGCCGTACCGTGGCTGGTTGGCTGGGGTTACGACGCAAACGATCCGCCCTTCAAGCTCGCGAAATGGATCTCGCTCTGGGATCGCATCAACACCACTGCAACAGCCAAAGCGATCAAGGCCTTTCGCCCTGACATCATCGTGTGCACCCATTTCCTGCCGACCCGATTGGTGTCGCTGATGCTGACTCGCGGAGTGCTCGAGGCGAAGCTGGCCGTCGTTACCACCGACTATGACTTTCAGGGGCTCTGGCTGAGCAGTCCGTTCAACCACTTCTTCGTGGCGCGGGACGAGACCAAGGCGTACATGGCGGCCATCGGCGTGCCAGCGGACCGGATCACCGTCTCCGGCATACCGGTACGACCCGGCCTGGGTGATGACATCGACCGGGAGGCGGTCCTGCGCCGCTATGACTTGCGCCCGGATCGGCCACTGCTGTTGATCTCCGCCGGTGCCGCCGGTGGCGCGTACACGCAGACGATCGTGCAACAGACATTGCGGATTCCGAACGACTTTCAGGCCGTAGTCGTGTGCGGCCGAAACGAGCAGCTGAAGAGTCAGATCGAAGGCCTGGTCGCGTTCCACCGCGATCGCTACCGGGTGCTGGGCTACACGAACGACATGGCCGACCTGATGCGAGCAGCGACCTTGTTCATCGGGAAGCCGGGTGGGCTCTCCTCCTCAGAGTGCATGGCCGCCGGACTGCCGATGGTGCTGATCCACCCGATTCCCGGTCAGGAGGTGCGAAACAGCGACTTCCTCCTGGAGGAAGGCGCCGCTGTGCGCTGCAACTACCAGACGACCGTGGGTTACAAGATCGATCAGCTGCTGGCGGACCCAGACCGGATCACGCGCATGGCCGACAGCGCCAGGCGGATCGGCATGCCGAAGGCCGGCCCGCAGATCACCTCGGCGGTGCTGGCGGACGACTCGCCGCCACTGTGGATCAGTCAGGCTGCCCAGAAGTCCGTGCTCGCCTCGAGTGAACGAGGCATCTCGGCCGCCAACCTCTACGCCGGTCGCCGAGTGCGGACTTTGATCAACACTCCTACCGGGCAGTCTGCCGGAGTGATCACCACCGCACAGCTGGATTCACTGCTTCCGAAGAAAGCGGACAGCGGCTCTTTGGGACCCGACATCTCGTTGTCGGCACATCAGATTTCCGATCTTCGCCGCCGCACCGAGCCGGGGCTCACGTTCACCTTGCGTCGCATCCTCGGCAAGGCCAACAACCTGCGGCTTGCGTTGAGTCCCTGACGCCACCATGGCTCAAGCGCCGGACGGCAATCCATGATCGGTAAGCCAGCCGCGGAACTCCCCCGGTGTTCGTACGCCGTCATCGGTGACCGCGGTATAGATCTCGAAGCCGCCGATCTCGTCGGGGTAGGTCGGCAGCCGGAACCACACGTCCTTGATCCGTAGCACCGCCGCGCGCTGCTCATCAGTGATCGAATCACGCAACGCCTCATGGAAGGCAGTGACGTTTTGATGAAGATCATGTAGCCACAGCGACAGGTCGAGCCGCCACCTGCCTGCCTGGCGATCCAGCAGGCACGGAACGTGGTACCGCTCCTCCTTGACGAGCCCGGTGGGGCTGCGGTCACCGCGTTCGTCCCGATAGTCGAAGCCGACAACCCCGGGAAGCTCCACGACTCGGGAGATGAGCTGCAGGACGCTCTTGGGGTCATAATCGGGTCCAACGAGCAGGCCAACATCAAGATCGCGCCAGCACATCAGATTGGAGACGTAGCTCCCTGTCACTTCCAGCGGCCCGATATCAGCGAAGATTGTCGATCGTTCCAGCTCATCAAGGAGAGCCGCCGCCTCCGCCTGCAAGGCGCGCTGTCTGGCTGCAAGCTCCTCATCGGCGGCAGACGTGCTCACGAGGCGCGGTCAGACCCCGGACTGTGCCTCGACCTTGCCTGCCGCCACGGCGCCAGCCAGCGCGGCATAATCGCGTTCGTTTTGATCGGCGTAGGCCTCGGCAAAGTCGGCGATGGCGTTGTCGAACTTGTCGGAGTTGCCGAGGTAGGCCGAGATGGCGATTCGGTCGCCAGCCCGTGCGTGGGCGCGAGCCAGCGTCCAACCGCACAGCTGGGCGTACACCTGCATGCCCAAGGGGATCATCTCCTCGATGACGGCAGACAGTTTCCAGTCGCGAAGCTGTCTCAGGTAATAGTCGGTATACCGGCCGCCCTGTGTCCCCCGCGCCCGGAGCCAGCCGAGGAAGATGTCGCTCGATGCTTGCATCAAGTGTTGACCGGCAACCACCCGCTCCCCCTGATGGCGGAATTCCGATTTGCCGGCGTAACTTGCGAGGACCGACGGTCCAGCCTCCTTGGCCTGCAGCAGTAGGGCTTCCTTCTCGACTCCAGATTCGAGCAAGAGAATCCATGCGCGGGTCCCGACACTCCCCACCCCTACCACCTTGTGCGCGATGTCGGTAAGGGTGAAGTGATCGAGCAGGTGCCGACGGTCTGACTGGAGCGTCTTGCCATAGTTACCCACCAGACCACGGAGCCGGTCGAATAGGGCATCGGTGTCCATGTCGGTCATGTCCTCACCGCGAATGACCAGCGGCGGATTAGTGATGATCTCCCGCTTCCCGCCCACGACCGCAGTCAGCTTCTCGATCGCCTGCAGGCTATCCCGAGTGTGTGCCTTTGCAAGCGCTGCTTCGGTCGCTTTGAACCTCGCCTTGCGTTCCTTCGACTTTCCAGCGGTGAGCGAGGCCTTGTACTCGGCGATGGCCTGTTCGATTTCAAGGTGCTGATACCAGACGGTGAGAATCGGCTCAGCGGCAAAGTCTCGCATCGCTGTGCGGTAGGTCTCTACCGCGGCCAGGGTTGCCTTGCGGTACTGCTTCTTGGTGAACCCGTTGTTCCGGCCTGCTATGACGAAGCTCGCCGCCAACCGCTTGATGTCCCATTCGAAGGGACCGGGCAGCGTCTCGTCGAAGTCGTTGATGTCGAAGACCAAACGACGCTCCGGTGAGGCGTACGCACCGAAGTTGGAGAGGTGCGCATCACCGCACAGCTGGGTTCGCAGACCTGACGCCGGTGTTGATTCAAGATCAGCAGCCATGATCAACGCGGCGCCGCGGTAGAAAGTGAAGGGTGAGACCAGCATCCGGCCGTGTCGGATCGGTACTAGATCCGGGACACGGGTCTTGGCCTGACTGAGCAACAACGCCACGGGATCGCGGGATTCCTGGGGCTGGAAGTCCGCATGCGCCTGCAGCGGCGCTTGCGTGCGAGCAGCCTTGCCAGCCGCAGCCCGCTGCTCCGGAGTAAGGCGCTCAGGCTTTGAAACGTCTTCCCTCGTTGTCGATGTCGCCTTTCGGGTAACCCGTGGCCGATCCGTCGTCTTACCGGCAACCCGTGATCGATCAGTCGTCTTACCGGCAACCCGGGATTGCCCTGTCGTCTTGCTGGCAACGCCGGATCGCTCAGTCGACTTGCTGGCCGCCCGGGATCGCTGGGGCGTCTTGGATGTGGTGTTGGCGCCTCTCCGCGTTGTCGATGCGGCCTCCGGGGCGGTGGACTTGGTTGCACGATTGCCGCGCGTTCGCGCGTTTGCATTGGTGGGCCGACGGGTCTCCATGGTCGGAGAGTCCCACCTCGAAACGTGGTTCAGCATCACCCACCGGAGGTGAATTTGTGATTTTCACGGCGAGCAGCAGCACCCCCTTCGCGCTTCCGGCGACCATCGACCGTGGTGCCCTGCGGGATGATGCGGATGTACCCCGGTTTTTTGTTGAAGAACGATGAGTCACTCTGTGAAGTGAGTTATGAGTTCAGATATGGAGCCACCGATGGTCACGGCCAACTCAGCTCGACCGCCCCTTGTCCAAGATCAATTGCCAGACACTCGGCGCGTTGTGCCGATCGACAACCTCAAGGCCATTCTCGTGGCGTGGATCATCGCCGGCCACGCAATGCTGGGGTATGCGGCTATCGGCGGATGGCCCTACGACGAGGTGAGCGAGACAACCCTGCCGCCGCAAGTGGAGCTGGTGCTCGCTGCCCTCGTGGGGCCAACGGCCTTGTTCGTGATCGGTACGTTCTTCTTTCTCAGCGGGCTGTTCGCTCCCAGCAACATCGCACGCCACGGCCCAGCGGGTTTCTTCCGGCAGCGGCTGGTTCGGCTGGGATTGCCGTGGCTGCTGTTCACGCTGCTGATCTGGCCGCTGTTGATGTGGTGTGCCTACCGCGCGGCAGGGCAGCCGATCCCCATCTGGCAGGCGTGGCAAATACGACAGCCCTTCCTCGATTCGGGGCCATTGTGGTTCGTGCAGATCTTGCTTTATGTATCGCTTTTCCATGCCTTGTGGGCGTGGGGTGGCTACGGCCGGGAATTCGAGCGCCGGACCATCAGCCTCGTGCTGACAGCGGCGTGTATCGCGGCAGCCTCATTTGCCGTCCGGCTGTGGTTTCCTGCCCGAAGCCAGCAGATTCTTGATTTGCATGTTTGGCAATGGCCGCAGTGCGTCGGCCTGTACGTTCTCGGGGTTCTGGTAGCCGACAAGGGTTGGGCCGAACGGATACCACCTCACCTTGGGCGGCGCTGTGGACTGGCAATCTTGGGGACCATTGCCGCGGCGCTCGTCATCATGGCGGCGACTGGAGTCACCAACCTCAGCCAAGATGACATCCCGTTTCTCGGTGGCTGGCACTGGCAGGCCCTCACCTTGGATGTGGCCGAGGCCGCGCTGGTCGTGGCCGGATCGGTCTGGCTGCTGGCATTGGCGCAGCGATGGCTGACTCACCGTTCCATCAGGCTTACTCGCTGGGCTCGGGGCGCGTACGCGGCGTACCTGCTGCAGGCGCCGGTGCTGATCGGTTTGGAGATTGCGGAACGATCACTCGCGTGGCCGGCAGTGATCAAGGCGGTGACGGTTGCGGCAGTCGCCGTCGTCGGCTCATTCGCTCTTGGGCGGCTCCTCGTCCGAGACAGAAGTACAGTTGTCAGGCGCTAGCTTTGGAGCGCCGGAGGTCGCGAATGGGCACCATGTTGTACACCGCGATGACCAGATAGCCGATGACGGCGAGCAGCGGCAGGAACAACCCGAGCAAGATCATGATGAGATATCCGGCCAGGCCAGGGGTGAGCCTCTTGGTGATCGTCTTCACTGTCTTGTCGGATATGTCAGATCGGATCAGTCCTTCACGCACCGCATAACGCCAGAGCAGCGACACCAGTATTGCCGCCAGAAACAGGTTGAGGCCGTAGATCGTTGCCGCGACCCGCTCGGGGGCGTCCTCACCGATGTACTCCGCCAGGAGCCGAGTCGGGAATGGCAGGAATGACACGACCATTAGCAGCACCAGGTTCAAGCGGATGATGAGCGGAGTAGCGCGTTCCAGGAACTCGGTGATCACCGCATGGCCTATCCACACCGCGCCGACGGTTGAAAAGCTCACGAGATAGGCAAGGTACGACGGCCACTCATGCAGCACAGCACCCAATAGGTCGTCTTCAGAACCAGCCGGTACCGCGACCTCCAGCACCAGCAGTGTGATTGCGATGGCGAATACGCCGTCGCTGAACGCCTCCAAACGATTTGTCTGAAACGCTGGCGCTCGAGTCGGCTGTGCCTTTTGATCAGTCATCTTCTGATTCTGATCGGCCACGGCCCCCGCGCGGAAGGGCGCAGTCTGTGGTCGATGTTGCCTAGACCGTCGCGTCGACCGTACGTCGACTGCCGACCACTACGAGTGCTGCCGCGATCACAAGCAGCGCGGCCAGAGCAAGCAGGAGACCGGTGAATCCGATTGGGAGCTGGGCTACCAGCGGACCACACGAAGCTCCCGCGAACACATACAGGCCATTGAGGGCGAGTGCCCCGGCGCGAGATGAGCCGCCGCGGCCACCGATCATTGCGATTACCGCTGGCACGATCGTGGCAATACCTAAGACGAACACCACGCTGGAAATGACCAGCAGCCAAAGCGCCCCCGTGGAGATGGCCTCCGCTGCCAGCCCTGCCGCGGCGATCAGGTAACCGATGAACGCCACGCGGGTGGGCCCATACCGACCAACGAGCCAACCGGCAACAGGTGCCAGCAACATGGCCGGAAGCCCCGCGAGACGCACATACAGCACGCTGGTGTCGTCCAGCCCGAACTGGGTCTGCAGCAGCGGCCCGAGAGCGGCGTACATAGCAACGAAGCTCAACAGCACCGAAAAGGCCGCCAGGTTCGGGAGCAGGAGGTCGCGGCGGAACGCAAGGGCGGCCATCTCGCGGTATTTCTGACCCAGGCTGGCGGGCTCCCCGATGCGAGGCGGCTCCAGCAGAATCGTGGCGATCGCGATCGCGGCAATCACAAATGCAGGTGCGGCCAGGCCGAATACCCACCGCCAGCTGAGCGCATCGGCAATAGCCTGCGCATATACCTGCCCGAGAATGCCGGCCGATAGGAAGGCCGTCGACATCGCGCCGATTCCGGTGGCACGCCACCTCGGCGGAAGAGCCTCTCCGACGTAGGCCAGTGCCGCGGTGGAGAAGCTCGCTGCAACGAAACCCTGGAAGGTTCGTAGTGCGGCGACCATAGGTAGAGAGGTCGCCAGGGCCATCCCTGCCGTAGCGATTGCCAGCACAGCTATGCCCGGAACCAAGATCGGCTTGCGACCGTACCGGTCGGAGAGCGGCCCGAAGACCAGAAATCCCAGGCCGTAGGCCAGCGCGTACGTTGTGCCCAGTGCGGCTGGCGCCGCTGACCCATCGCCTTCAAAGGTTTCGCCGATCACGGGCGCGACCGTGATCGCCAAATAAAGCTGAGATAGCACCAGTAACGCAGAAGCGACGAGGACAGCCAGCGGGGCGAGAACCGGCGCTTGCTCGCTGCCGGCCTTCGCACGCTCGTGTGGTGTCATGGCCCCTCGTCGAGATCATCGCAGGTCAGGCCAGACTGGGGTGGTGCAGGGTGAAATGAACGTCTTCGGCAACGAACTGCAGGACTGCGGCACAGATCCGGTCACCGGCTTCTATCGCGACGGTTGCTGCACCTCTGGACCAGATCAGGCTGCTCATCTGGTGTGCGCAGTGGTGACCGCGGAATTCCTGGAGCAGCAGCGGAGTGTCGGCAATGACTTGATCACGCCGGCGCCGGCGTTCGGCTTTCCAGGTCTGCAACCCGGCGACCGGTGGTGTGTGGTTGCCCAACGCTGGCGGCAGGCGCATGACGCTGGGGTAGCTCCACCCGTCGTACTGGCCTCCACCAACATCCGAGCGCTCCAGGTGATTGATCTTGCCGTGCTGCAGCAGTATGCGGTTGATGTGCCGGAAGATCTCAGCTCGCTGGAGTGATCAGCGCTGCGGATCCGGTGGCCGGTCGAAATCGTCGTTGTGCCGATGATCTTGCTAGCGGCGCCTTCGACGCATGCCCTCCGACGGGCTCAGGGCGCATCTTGGCTGTCGGCTGGTGCGTGGCGTTCCAGGAAGGTGAACACATCGGTGTCGTCGACACCGGGGAACGTGCCTGGCGGCAGCGCAGCCAGCAGATGCGAGTGCGCGCGCGTGCTGGGCCATGCCTGCCTGGACCAGCGAGCGGCGAGCGCGGCTGGCGGACGGCGGCAGCAGCCCGGATCCGGACACAGCGACTTTGCGCGTTCGGTCGTCTCCCGTCCCCGGAACCACTTCACGTGCGCGTAGGGCACGCCAACGCTGATCGAAAACACGCCGTCGTTCGTACCTTCTGCCTGGGCCGTGCACCAGTAGGTGCCGCGCGGCGTATCGGTGTACTGCGAGTACGCGCCTGATCTGTCAGGCACGCCGAAAACCGCGTAGGCGGTCCATTTGCGGCAGACCGGTTGTCCCTCGATGGCCCCGAGGACGTCGGTAGGAAAGCTCACGCCGTCATTTTCGTACGCTTTGTAGATCAGGCCGTTTTCGTGCACCCGCATGAAGTGCACGGGCAATCCAAGATGGTGCGTCGCTAGGTTCGTGAACCGGTGCGCAGCCGTCTGATGAGAAACCGCAAATGCATCGCGCAGGTCCTCGACAGCGAGCTGCCGCTCCTTCTTGGCCGTCTGCAACAAATCAACGGCTGCCTGTTCTGGGATACGGAGAGCGGCGGCGAAGTAGTTGACCTCAACGCGTTGCCGAAGGAAGTCGGGATAGTCCTTGGGTTCGGCATGACCGAGAACGACGTGGCCGAGCATTTGCAGGACGTGGAGCCGGACGTCGTGAGTTCCCGGCGCCTGCACCTGAGGCAGATAGATCCGCCTATTGAGCAAGTCTGCAATCGACCGCGTGGACAACGGCAGATCAGGAACGTAGTGCAGTTCAAAGCCGAGGTGTTCGGCCATTTGGATCATGACCCGCTGGGATAGCGGACCACCGTAGTGACCGACTGCCTTGAGAACCTTTTGAGCGGCCGCTTCGATTTCGGCGAAGTAGTTGCCCCGTTCCCGCATCTGCGCGCGCAGTTCTGCGTTGGCACGACGCGCTTCTTCAGGCGTAGCCGCATGCTCGCTGGCTCGGCGTACCAGCTCGTCGTACAGACCGACGATTGCCTCGAGTGCTTCGATGGGCAGCCGACGTCCTGCATAGACGTATGGCAAACCCAGTGACTGATACAACGAACCTTGCTGCGCGCGTTCCAGAGTGATCTCCAGGGCCGCGCGTCGGCTCGGCGGTTCGGCTGCAAGCAGATCGGAGAGCGGAACGCCGAGGGTGACAGCGAGTGCCCGGAGCAGCGACAGCTTAGGTTCGCGCCGTCCGTTTTCGATGAGCGACAAGTGGCTGGGAGCACGGCCTACTGCCGCACCGAGCTCGTCGAGCGTTAGGCCCTTGGCCTGGCGGTAATGCCGCAACCGACGTCCGAGCGCCAGGAAATCCATCGGAGTTGGGGCGACATCAAGATCCGGCATCCCTTCACCCTAGCGAAAGAATCGACAATCTTTCGTGGTGGGTCGCGTTGAAGATCCGATGAAGTTCCATCGATGGTGGTGTATAGGCCAGACCGACTACCGGTTGGGCATGTCCAGCACCATCGAGGAGAAGGGCCATGACTGAGACGACACAAACTTTCGCAGGCACTCGTGCGCTGTTGCCGACCGCGGAGGACATCACCCTGGACTGGGCGACCTCACCCCGCTGGCGAGGCGTAGAGCGTACGTACGCCGCGGAAGACGTCGTCCGCTTGCGCGGAACCGTTCAGGAAGAGCACACGCTGGCGCGCCGCGGCGCGGAACGGCTCTGGCAGCTGCTCCAGACCGAGGAGTATGTCGCTGCTCTAGGAGCCCTCACCGGCAATCAAGCCGTCCAGATGATCAAGGCCGGGCTACAGGCCATTTATCTCTCCGGCTGGCAAGTGGCAGCTGACGCAAACCTCGCCGGCCACACCTATCCCGACCAAAGTCTTTACCCGGCCAATTCGGTTCCGGCGGTGGTACGGCGCATCAACAATGCGCTGCTGCGCGCTGATGAGATCGCCTGGTCGGAGGGAGACGGTGAGCGGGACTGGCTCGTCCCCATCGTCGCCGATGCGGAGGCCGGCTTTGGCGGACCGCTCAATGCATTCGAGCTCATGAAGGCCATGATCAGCGCCGGTGCGGCAGGCGTGCACTGGGAAGATCAGCTCGCCTCCGAAAAGAAGTGCGGGCATCTCGGCGGCAAGGTCCTCATTCCCACCGGACAGCACATTCGTACGCTCAACGCGGCCCGGCTGGCTGCGGACATCAGCGGCGTTCCAAGCCTCATCATTGCCCGTACTGACGCGCTCGCTGCCACGCTGCTGACCAGCGACGTGGACGAGCGCGACGTCCCATTCTGCACCGGTGAACGCACCGCTGAAGGCTTCTTCCGGGTTCGCGGCGGAATCGATGCGGTGATCTCCCGCGGCCTGGCGTACGCGCCGTACGCCGATCTGATCTGGGTCGAAACCGGCACCCCAGACCTCGACTTCGCGCGAGACTATGCCGAAGCTCTGCACCGACAGTTCCCAGACAAGCTCCTGGCGTACAACTGCTCGCCGTCGTTCAACTGGAAGGCCGCACTTGATGACTCCGCTATTGCGAAGTTCCAACGCGAGCTAGGCGCCATGGGTTACGCCTTCCAGTTCATTACGCTGGCGGGCTTTCACGCACTCAACCTGTCGATGTTCGATCTCGCCTATGGCTATGCACGCGATGGCATGACCGCTTACGTCGACTTGCAGCAGGAGGAGTTCTCAGCCGCCGACCGTGGCTACACCGCCGTCAAACATCAGCGGGAAGTGGGTACCGGCTATTTTGATCTCGTGAGCTCGGCCCTCAAACCGAACAGCGACACCCTTGCTCTCGTTGGCTCCACCGAGGCCGAACAGTTCCACTAACGCAGTTCCACTCAACACAGGGGGACGACATGGAGCTCCAGGACGGCATCCGCGTCGTCGGTCCTGATGGCGAGCGTTACGAGGAGGTCCTGACTCCGGAAGCGCTGATCTTCCTCGGCCAACTACACAACACGTTCGAGGAACGCCGCGGCGACTTGCTTGCCCAGCGAAGTGAGCGCCGCGGCCGTATCGCCGCTGGCGAGGATCCCGATTTTCTCGCCGAAACCAAGCACATCCGTGATGAGAGGGACTGGCGAGTCGCTCCGCCAGCGCCCGGCCTGGAGGATCGCCGCGTTGAGATGACCGGACCAACGACCCGGTCGATGACCGTGAACGCGTTGAACTCCGGCGCGAAGGTGTGGCTTGCCGACTTTGAAGACGCCACCTCACCGACGTGGCACAACGTCGTCGCTGGCCAGCTCAACCTCATCGATGCTCTCGATCGGCGCATCGACTTCATCGCTGAGTCCGGCAAGGAATACCGTCTGGGCGAGGAATTGCCGACCATCGTCGTGCGGCCACGCGGCTGGCATCTGCCAGAGCAACACCTTCTGGTGAACGGCACGCCCATAGCGGGAAGCCTGGTGGACTTCGGGCTCTATTTCTTCCACTGCGCAAGGCGGCAGTTGGACCGCGGCAGCGGACCGTACTTCTACCTGGCCAAGCTGGAGAATCACCTCGAGGCTCGGCTGTGGAACGACGTCTTCTGCTGGGCTCAAGATCAGCTGGAGATTCCGCGCGGCACTATCCGAGCCACCGTGCTGATCGAGACGATCACTGCCGCGTTCGAGATGGAAGAGATCCTCTACGAATTGCGCGATCATTCCGCCGGACTCAACGCCGGCCGCTGGGACTACATCTTCAGCTTGATCAAGAACTTCAGGACCCGAGGGCAGCGCTTCGTGCTGCCTGATCGCGCAGCGGTAACGATGACGACGCCGTTCATGCGGGCCTACACCGAACTGCTGGTTCGGACCTGTCACCGTCGCGGAGCGCATGCGATCGGCGGCATGGCTGCGTTCGTGCCGGATCGTCGTGACGAAGCCGCAACTACCGTGGCGTTCGACAAGGTGCGTGGAGACAAGGAGCGAGAATCCAAGGACGGTTTCGACGGGTCGTGGGTCGCGCATCCTGATCTTGTTCCGATCTGCAAAGCGGTGTTCGACGAAGTCCTGGGTCAGCACCCCAACCAGCTGGACCGCACGCGTGACGAAGTGGACGTCTCAGCAGCGCAGCTGCTTGCCGTGGAGACTGCCGTTGGTGACGTCACCGAGGCGGGAGTACGAGCCAATGTACGGGTGTCTTTGGGCTACCTGGATGCCTGGCTGGGTGGCAACGGTGCTGTCGCCATCGACCACTTGATGGAGGACGCTGCGACAGTCGAGATTGCCCGGTCCCAGGTGTGGCAGTGGCTGCACTACGAAGTCGCACTGGCCGATGGTCGTCTCGTCACGCGGCATCTCGTTGACTCCATCGTCGAGGAGGAGTTGGCTCGATGGCGGCAGGAACGACCGTCGACAGACCATCTTGACCAGGCGTGCGACATCTTCACCGAAGTGGCACTGGGAGCGGACTACCCGAGCTTCAGCACCATCGAGGCATACACGCGCTACCTGGTGACCGCCACAGGTTGATCTATTACAGCTCGGGCCTTCGCGGCGTGTCGGTTTGCGCTGGATCGTCGCCATCTAGTTAGAGTGGCGCGCTCGCTCTCACCTTCCTTCTCCCCTTCCCCGCGCCAGGAGAGCCATGAGAAAGCGTCTGTTTGCGCTGAGCGCTGTGCTCGCCTTCGCAATCGCTCCCATCCTCACAACGACGCCCGCGTACGCCGATTCCATGGAGGAGCTGACAGTCGCTCACCGGGGTGCGGCGACCTCGAAATTGGGGGAAGGCACGCTGCCGGCCTATCAGTACGCGGTGAAGAACTACGCGGACATCCTGGATGCCGATGTTCGCTGGACAAAGGATGGTCCGGACTCGGACAACCTCGGCACAATGGTGATCTTGCATGATGCCACGCTTGACCGGATCAGCAATTGCACAGGCGCGGTCTCATCCTGGCTGTGGTCCGCTATCCGCGATCGCTGCCGCACCGACATCGGCGGCCAGCGGCTGATAGCTCTGGTCGATCTGCTCAAGTACGGCAACTCGGTCGGGAAGTCGTTCGCCCTGGAGATCAAGGTTTCTAAGATCAGCGACGCTCAGGCAAAGCAGTTCTGGAACGCGATCAAGAACTCCAGAGTCCAGCTGACGGCTACGTCCGACCGACTCGCTGCGCTGAACAAGATCAAGAAACTGGATGCCGCTGATCGGACGCACCGAATCAGCTACGCGCTGGGCACTTCGGGAGCCGGTGGGTGGCCGTCGGCGTCCACGATCAAGGACATCGGCACAGCCGTCTACGCCAAGCTCACGATTCCCGCCAACGTCGCGCGCAGCTACCGACAGGCAGGAATCAAAGTGTTTCTGTACACCAGCACGAACGCGTCCCAGGACGCGAAGATGATCGCGTTGCAGCCCCACGGAGTGGTGGTCAATGACGTTGCCCGATTCCAGCGTTGGCGCGATACCACCAAGGGGCCGGCATAGCGGTTATGCAGATCGTGTGCTCTCTCGACTGTCACACGCTCTGATACCGCGGCACGGCAATTGCGTCCAAGATTGCCGCGACGGTCGAATCCAAGCGATTTTCCTCAAACATAATGGGAACATTTCGTGCCACTGGGGCCATGGCTCGGTAAACGCTTTGGAGACGTTCCCATGGCAAGGTCAGAACGGCATTTGCCTTTCCACGGCCACCACTTTGAGCATCTGCAATCGCTAACTCACAGAGGCTGTGATGAGACAAGCCGGCGCCGCGTTGCAGCATGGCATCTATCAAAAATGTATCTGTGATGGCAGCTTCGTAGATTCGATACACCCTGACCGTATGATTTCCCTCTGCATAAATGTTTTCAGTCGATATTGCCCTATTCTCGACTACGGTGCTTACTGGCTTGCAAACATACTGCTCGGGCTTCAAGTCAACTTCTAATGTTTCAGCAAACTCCTCAACCAGTTCTCGTCGTGGACTGGTTTCAAGAACGAGATCTTCGTCGAGAACAATGTGCTGCAGACAGAACTCACGGAGCATCGGCCAAGACGATGGTCTGATGAAGATGCGGAAGTCCTGCTCCGTCCGCGACCGCTCGCTATCAAAGTTGAAGTCACCGGCCAGGTCCTGCACCGTACTCAAATCCAAGATGCGGATCGCGCCGCCGAATGGTTGGGACTTTACTCGGACAGCTTCCCCATCCACCGTTCTCCGTAGCGTCGCCTTACGCTCAAGAGCCAGCATTGACTCATCATCATTGCGATTCTTGAAAAGGACTCTTACCAGTGTGGCGACGCTCACCCGTAGACTCAATTCGTCCGTCGCACCCACCGCAATCTGGTACGGATCTGGCGTCATAATGACAGTGTAGTGAGAAGAGCTTTGGCTTCCTTCATATCCACCGTACCGAAGCCTTCGGTGATCTTGGAGTATGCCGCGCTCAACAATTCTCGGGCTTGCTCAGTCCTGCCCCGACTTTGCCACAGGCTGCTTAACCTTATAGCAGCCTGAAGTTCCAGAATTGCAGCAGAAACTTCCTGCGCATTATTCAAAGCGTCCCGATAAAGGGATTCTGCTTCAACCGCATTACTCGACGAGAGTGCGAGCAGCAGGTCACCCTTCAGAATCAAGAAATCTGGCGTCAAATCTGGGTATGAGCTTGAGGTCGCCGCCGCCGCTATCGCCTCGCTGAGCAGAAGTAGGCCTTCTCTGGGTCTTGAAGCGGAGCCATAGGCGGCCGCACACAGATGGAGCAACATAGGCCAAAAGACCGGCGGGGTCTTGAGCCCACGATATGCGTTCAGTCCTTCCTCGATCAGCGCAAGGCCTCGATCTCTTTCACCTGTGTTAACCAAAGCCGCACCAAGCAGGCATGTGCCGACGGCGCTCCAAATGTGGAAGCCGCGCGCCTCGGCTAGTTCCAGTACGGCTTGTGCTCTGTCCCCGGCAACTTCATAATTTTTCAGCCACATGTTGAGCAAGCCGGTATGGAATTGGGCGTAGGTGAGGCTATAAGGATGCTTCAGCTCCCGTGCCAGCGCTATCGAATCGGTGGCGCGCTCACCAGCGCTGTCGGAATAGCCGCCGTACCACAGGAATAGCGCCGATGCCGCCAGACCGACCACTCCAGGATCGGGCCCGATACGCAGTCTTGTCACGTGCTTGCGATGAGAATAGTATAATGCGATCCCCTTTTCGATCTGCTCTAGACCCAATTGTGGATTCTCGCCAAACGCTACGGCAGTCCCCACCATCACTAGTCCCTCAATCTTCATATCTATATCGTCGAGATGCTCGGCCAAACGCAAAATACGCCGACTCATCTGCACGGCTTTTTCATGCTCATTACGAAGAGCGTAGAACGTTCCCAATCCACGCAGAACAGGGAACAATTGAGGAATTTCACCGGCGCTCTCACAAAGCGCAAGCGCTCGCCTGTATGCCTGCTCAGCTTCGTGTGTATAGCCTTTGCTTGCCTGCAGTGCGCGAGCAAGGCTGGTTTGCAGCATGATCTCCTGCTCAGCGCGTTCCGTTGTAGATGGCGTAGCCGCGAGGACGTTCAGTAAATCGCTCGTGAGTCCCACAGTTGCGTGATACCAGCCCCGAGCGTCATACAGGGACCAAAGGCTGTTGACAAACTTATTCAGCTGTTCCAGCTCTTTGTTCTCTACCCAGTAGCGCCACGCAATCCTTAGGTTCTCGATATCAGATTCCATCTCCCATAAGGCAGTCTCACGATCATCGGCGCCCAAGCGTTCCCATTGACGCTGGGCAAACTCGGCGAAGTAGATCGCATGTGCCTGATAAACCGCCGTGCTGAGCTCTGAATCCTGCTCAAGCCGTTCGGTTGCGTATTCCCGGATGGTTTCCAGCATCAACAACCGAGGCTCGCCGGTGTCGTGATCTACCTCTCGGATCAGGCTCTTATCCACCAGAGAAGTCAACCCATCGAGTACGTCCATCCTCATCCGACCGAGATGATTGATGGCGCCGGCCACCGCCTCGACCGCATCGAATGTGCAACCTGCAAACACCGAGAGCAGCGCAAACAACCGCTGCTCATCGTCGTCAAGCAGTTCATAGCTCCAGTCCACCGTGTCGCGCAGAGTCTGTTGCCGAACAGGCAGATCGCGCGCCCCACCCCGCAGCAGTTGCAACCGAGCCCCAACTCGCTCGAGCAGGGCTTGAGGCGGGAACAGTCTGATCCGTGCCGCAGCCAGTTCGATAGCAAGCGGTAAGCCGTCCAGGCGCAAACAGATCTCAGCAATCGCAGTTGCGTTTTTCTCTGTCACTTCGAAGTCCGGTTTGACCGCTCGAACTCGTTCGATGAACAATCGCAACGCCTCGCACTGAGTCAATTGTTCCAATGACTGTTGTCTGCCATCGACGTCCGGAAGAGTGAGCGGGGGCACCGCATGAATATGCTCACCACGTAGGTGCAGTGCTTCCCGGCTGGTTGCCAGTAGCTGCAACCCTGGGCAACCTTGGAGCAGCTCAGCCAATTTCGGCGCCGCAGCAGTAACTTGCTCCAAGTTATCGAGCACCAGCAACATCGCCTTAGGCTGCAGCTGGACTTTGATCTCATCAAGCAGTGGCCGATCACTGCTTTCCTTGATCCCCACCGTTCGTGCGATCGTGCTCAGCACAGCTTCAGGTTCACGAATCGGGGAGAGGTCGACAAAATACACGCCGTCGCGGAAGCGACCGACCACCTCTGCAGCAACCTGAAGGCCCAAACGAGTCTTTCCCGTACCACCCGGGCCTGTCAGTGTCACCAGCCGCACACTCAGTTGGTCTCGTGTCAGGAGCTCTTTCACTGCCGACAGTTCCGACTGCCGGCCGATGAAGGGAGTGGGCTGGACCGGGAGGTTATGCTTCGGCTTCCGAATTGCGCCAGAGCCCGTGTCGGCCTGGCTCCGATCATAAAGCAATTCAACGTTGGTAGCTGCCGGCATGTTGAATGTCACGGCATACCGTTTGAGGTTGCTAGCCGCGTAAATCAATCCAACTGAGCGTTGCTCGTTAGACATCCCAAGCTTGTGGCAATAACCCAAGCCGGCGGCGACTCCAGCCAGCCAGTATTGCCCCCACAGATCATCATGCAAACTCGGATGATTTTCTTGCACCCAAACGCCGAAGGTGTTTCGGGCGGCCGCCAGCACGGCTGCGACGCCCGACAGCTCATTCGGCACTTTGTGAGGATCTGGCACATCCGCCACCGCTAGCAAGGTCAGAAAATCTACGCACTTGTCAAATGAGATGCGCGATATGGCGTGCATCAGATACGACATCTCCAAATAGCGCTGATCGTAGAACAGTGGCATGCGGTCCTTGAAGAGTGCGAAGTCAATCAGATAGTAGCCCGCAAGCGATTCCTTGTCGTCGGAGAATCTGACTAAGATATTGTTGGTGTTCAAGTCACCATGGATGAATCCACTGGCAACATCGATAGGCCGCGCATTGCCCCATTGATCAGCTTTACGTGCGTAGCTCAAGGGATTTGGGAACACGTGTCCGTTGACAAGTAACCCAGTAGCTTCCGGGTCAATGCGACAAGCATCCTGTAAGAAGCGTTCGATGTTCCCGCCTGCATCCAATCGGAACCCAAGCCATTTCTGCAATAGCTGTTGCGGGTGCACGGCTTCAAACGTTTGATCAGTATTCCACTCGTCGAGAAGTACCTTGTTTGTCTCTGCAAAAATAGTCCGCAGCTGGCTTTGCCGTTCATAGTGCGATAATGGGCGATACGTGAGTAACGATTGGCCGGCAATTTTGTAGAAAATAGCGATCGTGCCGTCATGCTCGACGCGGTCAAAGGTCAGGTCGGCAATATGGTCTCTAGCAAACCCCGGGTTAGATCTGCTCAATACTGTATTGTGCCGCGTTACCTCATCCGACTTTGCAGCCTTGCCCTTACGGTCTAGTTTGAGAATACAATGTTCGACGCGTTTGGACTCCTTATCCGAAACACTGACAAGATAGACGACAGCACCTGACCAGCCGCCCACCAATAGCTGGAGCGGGGCAATGGCGATCTTGTAAGTCTGTTCCGCCAGACTAATGAGATGCTGATATTCTTCTGGTAAAGATTGAAAGTCAGTGTTTAATTCGGACAAGTGAACCTCTTTATCGTCAGACCGAATTATACGCCCAGTCATTACCAGCCAAATCGGCGAACAATCACGACCCAAATGTTGGTGGCTCAGGTAGGCCCGTACGATAGGCCTAGTTTGCAGCGTCCAGTCGTCCTGAAGGTGGTTGCGATGGGCATCATTACCCGAGGCTTCGGTCGACGACGACGGGATAGTGAGCGGCAGTTACCGCCAGGCCAGTACCTCACCGACGACTTTCCGGTGCTCTCAGCGGGACCGACGCCTCGGATCCCGCTGGATGCCTGGGAGTTCGTCGTCACAACCGAGCTGGGCGAGAGCTATCGGTGGAGTTGGACGGAGCTGCTGGCCTTGCCCGCGGAGTCGATCACCGTTGACATCCATTGCGTAACACGTTGGTCCAAGCTCCATACGCCGTGGCGAGGGGTCTCCCTCGATACCCTGCTCGCTGACGTCGAGACCGGCGCTGACTACGCGCTGGCCCACAGCTACGGCGGTTACAGCACGAACCTGCCGCTGGAGGATCTGCTCGACGGGAAAGCCTGGGTCGCCTACGAGTACGACGGGGAGGAGCTCGCCCCCGAACATGGAGGACCCGCGCGACTGCTGGTCCCGCACCTGTACTTCTGGAAGTCAGCCAAATGGGTCCGCGGCATTGAACTGATGGATCAGGACTCCCCCGGCTTTTGGGAACAACTCGGCTACCACGACTACGGCGACCCATGGCGCGAGCAGCGGTACCAGGGGGATTGAAGACCCGCCGGTCCTGGCGGCCGGCCCGGGTAGTGGAGCGGCGACCGGAGACGGCAACCGCCGCTACGCTCGCCCTGGACGTCCCGGGGTGGCCGGGACATGAGGCTGGGCAGCACGTCGACGTACGCCTCACCGCGGACGACGGGTACCAAGCAGCCCGCAGCTATTCGCTCGCAGCGCCCGCAGATGGCGAACGCATCGAGATCACCGTGCAAGAGGTGGCCGACGGAGAGGTGTCGAGCTATCTGGCAGACGACGCGCGGTCCGGCGATTCAGTGGAAGTACGCGGACCCGTCGGTGGTTGGTTCGTCTGGAAGCAGGCGGACGGCGGTCCGGTGCTGCTCGTGGCGGGCGGGTCAGGCGTGGTACCGCTGATGGCCATGATCAGATCACGGAACGGAGTCAGCCCGGCGCCATTCCGGCTCATCTACTCGGTGCGCTCACCCGAGGACCGAATTTTCGATCATGAGCTGCGGCGTCGCGCGATCGAGGACAGTGGACTCGACGTCAGTTTCATCTACACGCGGACCGCACCCGATGACGAGGCGCGGCCGGTCGGGCGGATTACTGTCGATGACCTCGTTTCCCCTGGCTGGACCCCGGAGTCAAAGCCGACGGTCTACGTCTGCGGGCCGACCGGATTCGTCGAGAGCGTGTCGGATCTCCTGGTTGGCCTCGGGCACGACCCCGGCAGGATCAAGACCGAGCGGTTTGGGCCCAGCGGCCCATGATCATGAGGTGGCTATCGGATGAATGAGCAATCAGAGCATGTCGCGGTGTATGACGGCAACACCCTGGCGGGTCCACTGTCGGAGGTCTTCGCCGTTGAGGTAACCACGGCGATCGGCCGGTGTCGTAGCTGCGGTACCTCGTCCCAGCTCGCGACGTTCCGCGTATATGGCCCAGATCCAGGGTTCGTGGGGCGCTGCCCAGCCTGCGAGGACGTGCTGCTGCGGCTGGTACGTACCCCCGATTCCGTGTGGCTGGACCTCAGCGGCGTGTCCGTACTGCGCATCCCGATGCCAACCGACTCCATGTCTGAGACGAGCCCAACAAGCTGAACCGCTGCCCAGCAGGCCGTGCGGCAGCAGCACTTGGGCTCGCAGGTGCTGCTGTGTCATTCTCTCCGAGACCGACAGACTCGGCGCCGCGAGTCATTGAGTACGAGGAGCAGTAACGTGATCCGCGAAAACTTCCGCGAATATCTTGAGGAAATCATTCGTGACGGCTACTCAGTCCGCCACGACGAGCATGGTTCAGACCCTGACTTGATAGATCCCGGCGGCAATCCCATCGAGACCTGGCGCGCCGACTATCCATATCAGGAGCGGATGGAGCGGGAGGTGTACGAGCAGGAGAAGTACGCCCTGCAGATCGAGCTGCTGAAGTTTCAGGACTGGGCACAAGAAACCGGTACCAAGCATGTGATCTTGTTCGAGGGCCGTGATGCGGCGGGCAAGGGCGGCACGATCAAACGGTTCATGGAGCATCTCAATCCACGTGCGGCCCGCGTGGTCGCGCTGACCAAGCCGACTGAGACCGAGCGTGGGCAGTGGTACTTCCACCGCTATGTCAGCCATTTGCCGACCGCCGGTGAGATCGTGCTCTTCGATCGCTCGTGGTACAACCGCGCCGGCGTAGAGAAGGTCATGGGTTTTTGCACCACTGAGGAATACAGCCAGTTCCTCAGACATGCACCCTTGTTCGAAGAAATGCTGGTTGAAAGTGGCTTCTCACTAACCAAGCTCTGGTTTTCGGTCACTCAACAAGAACAGCGCACCCGATTCGCCATTCGTCAGATCGACCCGGTGCGGCGCTGGAAGCTCTCACCCATGGATATCGAATCCCTGGACCGTTGGGACGACTACACCAAGGCCAAGGAAGCCATGCTGCTCACCACAGACACCGACTATGCGAGTTGGATGTCGATCAAGAGCAATGACAAGAAGCGGGCTCGGATCAACGCCATGCGCTTCTTCCTCAATCAATTCGACTATGAAGACAAGAATCCGGAGACCGTCTACCCCGCTGATCCGCTGCTGGTTCAGCGCGGACGCGACGCCGTCGACTAGCCAGGCTGCACGCTAGTTACCGGCGCGGAACGCCTCGCACAACTTGTCCATCAGTGCGTCAAGATCAGCATCCACCTGCTGCCGTGATGCATCTTCATCGTGCCAGGCGACGATCTCCGGCGCGGCCTGCTCGAAAGTGACCGTGGCGACGTAGTCCGGAACCACACTGCGCAGCTTGGAGTTGTCGAAGATCAGCGAGTGTGCGCTGTCTCCGAGCAGCTGGTCACCCCAGACCGGATCGAAGGCCGCGATCACATCGGAGGGCACATGAACGATCTTCGGCTCGGCGCCTCCCGCTCTTGCCAAGATCATCATGATCTGATTCCAGGTCAGTACGTCGTTGGAGGTGATGTGGAAGGCCTCCCCGATCGTGCGAGTGCTGCCGAGCAGCGGAACGAAGCCCTCGGCGAAGTCCTCGCTATGGGTCAGAGTCCACAGCGACGTACCGTCGCCGTGCACCACGACCTCTTTTCCCTGCCGCATCCGTTGCACCGCGGTCCAGCCCGCGTAGCACGGCACAGCGGTCCGATCGTAGGTATGCGACGGCCTGATGATCACCGCCGGGAAGCCCTCCTCCCGGTACGCGCGCACCAGCCGGTCTTCACAAGCTATCTTGTCCCGCGAATACTGCCAGTGCGGGTTGCTCAGTGGGGTGGACTCGGTAACCGGCACCCGAGACGGCGGAGTCTGGTAGACGGAGGCGGAACTGATGAAGATGTACTGGCCGATTCGTCCCCGGAACCGCTCGATGTCGGCCTCGACGTGATCGAGTGTGAAAGCCACCCAGTTCACGACCACGTCGAACTCTCGTTCACCCAGCGCCGCACTCATCGACGTCGGATCGCGTACGTCTCCCTGCAGAATGGTCACCTCATCAGGCAGTGGCCGAAGCTGGGTAGCGCCGCGATTCAGCGCGTACACGTCGAGACCGCGCTCCACCGCCAACCACGAGCAAGCGGAGCTGATGATCCCGCTACCCCCGACAAACAGGACACGAAGCGCGCTCATCGCGGCAACCTAACCGAACTTGCGCGAGGATCCCACCCCGGCCACCCTGGAGAGCCTGTCGATGGTCGTCACTTCCTCAGCCGTAAGCGGGATTCGGGCACCGGCGGCGTTGGTCACGATACGGTCGGCGTGCGACGACTTGGGGATGACCACGAAGCCGTGGGCGACGTGCCAGGCGACGATGATCTGTGCCGTGGTTGCGTCGTGCTGAGCGGCGATCGAAACCAAGGTCGGATCTTTCAGATTGCTCACCTTGAACGGGCTGTAGCCCTCCAGCACGACTCCTCGCTGTTGTAGCCCGGCAGCCATGGCGGGGTCGTAGATCGACGGTCCCCACCGGATCTGGTTGACCTCCGGCACCACACCGGTCGTCTCCGTCAGTTGATCGATCTGCCGGAGTGAGTAGTTGCTTACCCCGATGGCTAGCGCCAGGCCGTCTTGTCGTACCTTGCCGAACTCTTCCCAGACTCGTGGCGCTGCCCGACCATTGGGCGGCCAGTGGATCAGCCAGAGATCGACGTAGTCGACGCCCAGCTTCCCCAAGCTTTCCTCGATCGTTCGGCGTTCCCGACCGGCGCGATCAGGCGGCAGCTTGGTGGTGAGGAAGATCGATTCCCTGGGCACGGCGGAGGACGCCAACGCCTTCCCGATGCCGGCCTCGTTGTAGTACATCGTCGCTGTGTCGATGTGCCGGTAGCCGGCCTCCAAGGCGTGCGCCGTTGCCTGTGTCGCCGCAGAGTTGCTGATCTGCCATGTACCGAATCCGAGCAGTGGCATGCGGCCGTTGCGCAAACCCGCTGCCGGCTCCGCGTAGTCGTTCCTCGTCATAGCTGCAAGTTAACCGGGCGGCACGACGTCAAACCTCGATGGGGATGCGCGCGGACCGTAGGGTGCCCTTCGACAAGCTCAGGGCACATAGGCCGCTCAGGGCACATTGGGGCAGCTCAGGGCATATGCGCACTGAGCCTGTCGAAGTGCGCATATGAGAATCCCTGAGGCAAACTGAAGAAAATCAGCCGGCTGGATTATTCGTATTCACGCCCTTTTTGGATTGGTCGCTGACCTAAATTCGGCCACTCTGAAATAACCACCCATCCGCCAAATGCGCGATGCCGAATAGCAGGCGTGAATATTGCACGGAATCAACCCCTACGCCGCAGCCTCGGAATTGGTGCGGCGTCGCTCCTCGTCGCGGCAGGAGCCCTGGCCGGCTGCAGCGCCCAGGCCTCCGAGTCGTCGCCGATGGCTCCGGCCAGTGCGTCATCTGCACCTGCTGGTCCGGTCATCAATCTGAGCTCACTGATGTTCACTCCCTCCACGACCACGGTCCCGTTGGGCACCACAGTGACGTGGCGTAACGATGAACCGATCACTCATACGGTGACATCAGGACGCTTTGAAGGAGTCGACAAGACCACCGGCCTGCGGTCCGAGCAATATCCGGACGGCGCGTTCAACGCCAAGCTTCCAGGAAAAGGCAAAACGTTCAGTTTTACCTTCACAAAACCCGGCAGTTACACCTACTACTGCGACATTCATCAAGGGATGAACGCCACGATCGTGGTTGCCGCCGATCCCACATCCACTGAGGGCGCTCAAAAATAGCAGAACTATTCGTCGCCTTCTCAAGCACAGCGCAATTGCGCACTCAAGAAAGGTTCATCATGAAGAAGCGTTGGACTCGCTTTTCAATTTCGACGGCCGCGGTACTCGTCCTCGCCGCCGGTTGCAGCAGCTCCGGGTCTCCGGCCAGCGCCCCCGCTCCGGAGATGGCGCCGTCCTCGGTCCCGTCGGTGGCGATGACGCACTCACCAAGTCACTCACCGACCATGTCCTCCATAGCCGCCGACCAAACCGAGGCTGCCGAGCTGCGCGCCGCCTTGACCAGTCTGTTGTCCGATCACGTCTGGCTCGCCGGGAACGCGCTGGACACCGCAGTGCACAAGAAAGGTGACTTGAAGGATCCGCAGGTCGTCGGCGCGGTCAAGGCTCTCGACGCCAACTCGGTCGCGCTCGCCGAGGCCATCGGATCGGTTTACCCGGATGCCGAGAAGCCATTCCTGGCCTCCTGGCGGCAACACATCGGATTCTTCGTCGACTACACCCTGGGCAAAGCCACCAAGAACGACAAGCAGGTCGCCAAGGCCAAAGCCGACCTCAACGCCTACCGGACCTCATTCGGCCAGTTGATCAACTCTGTTGTTCCCGAGCTGCCCGCCGATGCGGTCGCCGAGGAACTGGTCCCTCACGTCAACTCGCTGTACGCCGCGATCGATGCCAGCGTCGCCGGCAAGCCCGACTATCAGACCAAGCTCAGCAAGGCCGCCGATCATATGGCCATGACCGCTGAGATTCTCGCGGGCGGCATCGCAAAGAACAAGGGGCTCGAGGGCGACGTCGAGGGCACGGCCGCAACCGTTCGGGCTACTCTCACCAGCCAGCTCTCGGCTCACGTCTGGCTGGCCGGAAATGCGTTGGACACCGCCGTTCGGAACAAGGGCGACCTCAAGGATCCCCAGGTGGTTGGTGCAGTCAAGGCCCTCGACGCCAACTCGGTGGCCCTGGCGAAGACGCTAGGGTCGGTTTACCCGGATGCCGAGAAGCCGTTCCTGGCCTCCTGGCGGCAACACATCGGATTCTTCGTCGACTACACCCTGGGCAAGGCAACCAAGAACGACAAGCAGGTCGCCAAGGCCAAAGCCGATCTTGATGCCTACCGCACATCCTTCGGCCAGTTGATCAACTCTGTTGTTCCCGAGCTGCCCGCCGATGCGGTCGCCGAGGAACTGGTCCCACATGTCGACTCGCTGTTCGCCGCCATCGACGCCAGCGTGGCCGGCAAGCCCGACTATCAGACCAAGCTCAGCAAGGCCGCCGAGCACATGCCGATGACCGCCGAAATCCTGACCAGCGGCATCGTCGCCAACAAGAAGATCGACTCGTAGCGACAGCTGCGACCGCCGGCCGGGCCATCGACCCGGCCCGCGGTCGCGTCTGCAGAGCACTACCAAACGCGGGTGCGTGCTGCGCCCGATGCGAGCGCAGTGATCGGTCCGGCCGGGTAGGAGCCGTTACTGGTCTTGTCAACGCCGACTAGGTCGGTAGCCAGGACTGCCGGGCTGCCGTCGCGTTCCTCGAACTCGGCATCGACGAACCGGACGCGTTCAAGATCGGATCCGGTGATCATGCCGAGTCGAACGTCGTCGAATTCGGCCGGCAGGCGGGACTCCAGGTAGACCTCAGCGCCTTCGTCGACGACGGTCGCGGCCACATCGGTGCCGCTGAGAACGGTTGCCCCCTTCTCAGCCTCGAACGGTCTAGCTCCACCGGCGTAGACGTTGTCGTGAATATGGACCGGTTGCTTCACGCCCATGAACCGTTGATGGTCGCCACGACTGGGGTCGCCGGTCAGGGCGAGGTAGTCCTCCATCGATGCGGGGTGTCCGTTGTAGCCGACGGTGCCGTGCTCGGCTCCGTGGCCAAATCGTGCCGACGCTCCATAAACCTGGGTGGCGTCGCCGCCCAAAAAGATGTTGCCGATGTAGCGGTCGTCGCCACCGTGGATGGCGGCGTAGCCGGCTACCTGGGTGCTGTGAGGTACGTGATAGGGGGTGGGTCGTTCGAGAACGGGTTCGAGGGCGACTGTCCCACAAACCAGGTTGTTCACGAACGCGCCGCCTTGGCTGAATATCTCCAAAGAGACCGGGGACGCGAGGATGTTGTGGTCGACCAGATAGGGTCCGTGGCTTACCTCCACAAAGAGGTCGCGCTTGTTGTTGTAGAAGAGGTTCCGTGACACGCGTGTCCCCTGCGTCTGCCAGTCCAGCCAAGTTCCGAGTGAACAGTCGTGGATACGGTTGTGCCGGATGATCACATCGATAGCGGCATGGAGCTTGATGCCACCGATCTCGTATCCGTAGAACTCGCGCTTGAGGGCGATGTTGTAAATGTGGTTGTCCTCGATGGTGGAGAACACGCAGCCGAGGTGGCCGACGATGCCGTTCTGGCCGCAGTCGTAGATGGTGTTGCGGCGAACTATGTGGGAGCCGACGTGCTCACGGTCCCAGCCGATCTGCCGAGCGGCGAAGACCGACTCGAGCTGGTACTGGTAGCCAGGCTTGTCGAGTCGCAGCGTCGCGTAGTTGTGGCCCGTGGAAATCTCTTTGCCGATCGAGACGGCCGAGCACTTCGCGTCGTGGATGACGTTGTCCTCGATGATCCAGCGCTTGGCCCAATTTGGCCCGATCAGGCCGGGCTGGTCGGCCGTCGGCGGGGCCCAGGGGGTGGCCGCCTGGGCGAGTTCAAACCCGCGAACGGTGATGTAGTCGAGGTGGTGCTCGATGGGATAGAACACGGAGCGCCGTACGTTGATCTCGACGAGCTCCTCGTTCGGGTTCACGCCCTGGAAATTGGCCCAGATGGTGGTCTGCTCATCACCGACTTCGGCGTACCAGACAAGCCCGGTCTGCTCGGGATCGCGGATCCGGTCGGCTGTTCCGGTCCAGTCGTCTGTTACCTCGGTACGCAGCGGTGGATCCGACACCTCCGGTAGGGTCAGGACCTCGTAGAAGCTGGTTCCGTTGAGGTACACATCGCCCAAGTGTTTCTTCGGCGTGGACTTGTCTACGTAGACGATCCAGTCGCCCTCAATCTTTTCGGCGAACGGGTTGAAGAAGCCGAAGAGCGTGTTGGGTACGGCGACCGTCCAGACGTTGCCGCTCAGCTGCTCCCATCCAGTGACTTGTTCCGAGCCCTTGATCACGACGCGCTCGCCGGGCGCCGCGGTGTAGGTGATACGCCGCAGCTCGCTCAGCCCGCCGCGCGGGGGCTGGACCCATTCCCGGTACTCCCCGCTATGCACGACGATGGTGTCTCCCGGCATGGCGAGGACAGCCGCGCGGCTGATAGTACGGAACGGCCGGTCCTCGGAGCCGTCGGCATGGTCGGATCCGGTTGTCGCGACATGAAACTCAAATGGCATGTGTTGTCGACCTTTCGCACGTCTGTGAAGTTCGTGGAGGACACACTGGCGTTCAGCGGAGGCCGAGGAGGTGTTCAATAGCCAGACGTTGGATCCGGGCGAAGCCGTAGCCCTGGGTGCGGGCAGTGTCGAGGTCAAAGTTCTCGAACGCGCTCTGGTCGCTGAGCAGCTGCTCGTAGGTCTCGCCGTCGTCGAGTGTTGGCTGGCTCAGCTCGGCGACGCGGCCGGCCTCGAACGCCTCCTGCACTTCGGGATCGGCGCGGAATGCCCGTGTCCGGTCGCGCAATGTGAGGTAGAGCTCCATGTTGGCTAACGCCGACTCCCAGACCCCGTCAATGTTCTCGGTGCGCAGCGGCTTGTAATCGAAGTGCCGATCTCCGTCGTAGGTCGGGCCGCCACCGGGTGCCCCATTCTCCAAAAGATCGACGGTCGAAAACGCCTGCAACAGATCGCCATTGCCGAAAACTAGGTCCTGATCGAAGCGTGGACCCTTCTGCCCGTTCAGATCAATGTGGAACAGCTTCCCCGCCCACAAGGCCTGAGCTATGCCGTGGGTGTAGTTCAGGCACGCCATCTGCTCATGCCCGGTCTCAGGGTTGATACCCACCATGTCGGCATGCTCCAGCTCGTTGATGAACGCCAACGCATGACCGATGGAGGGCAGCAAGATGTCACCGCGCGGCTCGTTCGGCTTCGGCTCAATCGCAAACCGCAGCCCGTAGCCGCGGTCAATGGAGTACTGGGCGAGGGTGTCCATTGCCTCGCGATACCGGTCAAGGGCGGCCCGCACATCCTTGGCGAAATCGACCTCCGCGCCCTCTCGACCGCCCCAGAAGACATAGATCTGCGCGCCCAGTTCGGCAGCCAGATCCATGTTGCGCATTACTTTGCGCATCGCATACCGACGCACACCCCGGTCGTTGCTGGTGAAACCACCGTCTTTGAACACCGGGTCATAAAACAGGTTGGTGGTCACCATCGGCACCACTATCCCGGTTTCCTCCAGTGCCGCCCGGAACTCATCGATGATCCGCTGCCGCTCACTACTGCTGCTGCCTGGCGGGACTAGATCATCATCGTGGAAGGTGAGCCCGTACGCCCCGAGTTCGGCGAGCTTGTTGACCGCTTCGACGGCGGCGAGCACCGGCCTGGTCGCCTCCCCAAACAGATCCCGCGCCTGCCAACCGACGGTCCACAAACCAAAGCTGAATTTGTCCTCTTTCGTGGGCCGCGGTGCCATCATTTCTCCTCTGTGGTTGGGGCGCATTGGCGCGCAGTTGCTAACGCTGAGTGTTCATTACCCTCTCGCCGCGAATCGTAAGGCCCGAGGGCTACTTGCCAAATCCCGCCGTCAGCCCACGCAGCAGTTGCCGACGACCGACGATGTAAAGAATCAAGATCGGCAGCGTGGAGAGTATGACCGCGGCCAGCACAGCCGGAATGTTCACTTGGTATTCGCCCTGGAAGGCCCACAGCGCTAGCGGCATGACGCGTTTCTCGGGGCTCTGGGTCAAGATCAGGGGGAACAGAAAACCGTTCCAGACGTTGAGGCCGTTATAGATGCCTACCGTGACGATGGCCGGCCTGGTCAATGGAAACGCCAGGCGCCACGCCATCTGCCAGTCGGTACAGCCGTCGAGCCGCATCGATTCGAAGAGCTCCCGAGGTACGTCGCGGATGAAGTTGCTCAAGATCAGCACCGTGAGCGGGATCCCGAAGGCGATGGACGGCAAGATCAGCGCGCCCAGCGAGTCGTACATATGGATTCGGGTGATGATCAAGTAGATCGGGATGATCGTCGCCTGCAGCGGGATGGCGAGGCCGAGCAGGAACAAAGTACGGCTGAAGCGCAGCAACCTGCTGCTGCCACGAACAATTGCGTACGAAGCCAGGAAGCTGAAGAGCACGAGCGGAATCACCGCTCCGACGGTGACGATCACCGAATTGAAGAAGTAACGGATGATCCCGGCCTCGAAGACCTGCTGGTAGGCCGTCAACGTCGGTGGATTGGGCAGGGCAAGCGGATTCTGCGTGAAATAGGCGCCTTGATCTTTGAAGGTGGTGATCACCACGTAGTAGATCGGGATGATGATGATCGCCAGCCATGTCCAGGCGAAGAAGCCGCCTAGATAGTTGCGACTGCCCTTCACTCGTCGGCGCCGGGCCGCGGAAGTCCTCGGAGGTGCAGCGACCGGAGTGGCAACTGTCGTCGTCATCTCACATTCCCTCCATCTGGCTGGCTTGTAGATCGCGGCCGCCGATGCGCTGAATGATGATCGTCAGCACCAACCCGACGACGACCAAGATGACACCGATCACGCTCGCCGCACCCATCTGGTTCGCCTGGAAGCCGCGGATGTACATGTCCAGGGCGAGGATGCGCGTGGCATTGCCCGGGCCGCCCTGGGTGAGAACCCAGATGAGATCGAAATAGACCAGCGATCCGACAAGCATCAAGGTCGAGGATGTGATGATCGTGTACTTCAGCTGCGGGATGGTGATGGAGAAGAACTGCCGAACCCGTCCTGCCCCATCGATCTGAGCCGCCTCATACATCTGCTCCGGGATCTGGCGTACGCCACCTTGGTAGAGGAGCGTATGGAACGGTATGAACTGCCAGGCGATCACGAAGATCACAGTGAGGAACGCCAGCGTCGGATCACCCAGCCAGTCCTGCGCGAGGAAAGGCAAGTGCAGCCCGGCGCTCAGCCCGAAATTCGGATCCAGCAGGGATTTGAAAGCGATGGCTATGGCGGCCGACGA
>Ga0081455_10000620_pt1 | contig 46038 bp, 37 predicted proteins | sample TabmetS3T2R1_FD_70207 | JGI IMG/M metagenome (GOLD analysis project Ga0081455, IMG submission 70207) | Tabebuia heterophylla rhizosphere microbial communities from the University of Puerto Rico - S3T2R1 | ecosystem: Host-associated > Plants > Roots > Rhizosphere ...
ACACCATCGGCGGCTGCTGCAGCGCTGCCAGCAACCTGTTCCGCTACAAGGTGCCGGACACGCCGAGCTGCCACGCCAACTTCCTCCGCGCGCTGGCCCGGCACGGGATGGGCGAGAAGGACGTCGTCGCCAACATCAACTTCTTCATGAACGTCCCGGTGCTGGCGGACGGAACCATGGGCATCGTGGATGGCCGGTCCAAGCCGGGTGACTACGTCGAGCTGCGGGCCGAGTCGCGCGTCCTGGCGGTGATCTCGAACTGCCCACAGACGCGCAACCCGTGCAATGGATTCAATCCGACACCGATTCGGGTGGTGGTGGGCAGCGCGGCCTAGCGCGCCGGCCGTCGCTGATCATGAAGTGGAATTGACGGCCGCCCCCGTGCGCCTGATCGCGACGCGGGGGCCGGGATGGCGACACGTCTTGCCTGCCACATCAGATTGCCTGCGGTCATCGCGTAGGCCGGGGTGATCGGGGCGCCGGCCGCGCGCAGGGCGTCGGCGACCCAGGTGTTGCACGTGTTGAGCAGATGGTAGCGGCCGTGCGCGGGATAGAAGGCACTGATCCCGTACAGCCCGGGCCCGAGCCGAGGGGCGCGGCCGCTCTCGCTGCGCGCGAAGCTGTTGTCGACGAACCGCGCGAGTTCCTGAAAGCCGGGTAGGGACAGGCGGATCTCCACTACTTCGCGCCCGGCGAAGGTCCGGTCGGGGGACGCTGGGAGTGCGACCAGGTGTAGCACGCTCCCTGCCGACGCGAGGGCGGCCTTGATGGCCAGACCGACACCAGGGTTCTCGGCGCGATAGAAGGCCGCGTCGCCCCAGCCGACCTCGAGGTAGGGCGCGGGCGGCAGATCTTCCTGCTCGAGCCACAGCCCTGGGGGAATCGTGGCCCGCTCCACGACGAGCCCCGTGTGCCACCCGTGATCGACAACCCATACCAGCGTGCTCGGGTCACCTGGGCTCGACGGGTAGAGGGAGGCGACCGGGCCGAGGCAGCCGGTGGCGATGACGAGCACGATCCCGCAAAGCGCCGTGCCCACTCCACGGCACACCGAACCGAACCCGGCCCGCAATCCAGTCGACGTACGCACGACTCAACTCTACCCGGGGGCGAATCATCGGTCGCGAGGGTGACCCGGCGGGCGCGTTGGCGTCCAGCCCATGAAATAATCCTCGGGCGTCGCCCGTACTGTGTTGGTGGACGGCGAGGAGCGTGCGGCATCGACACCGACCATGGAGCAGCCCCGACCCGGGATGCAGACAATCGGCGGGCAGAGATCGAGCTTGCGCATCGTGCCCGTCGCGGTGACACGGCGGCCTTCGACAAGCTGGTGGAGCAGTTTCACCGGCCCATCTACCGCTTCTGCTGGCGACTGCTCCGGTCTGCCGACGCCGAGGATCTTGCCCAGGACACGTTCGTGCGTGCCTTCGTCCACTTCGAACGGTTTGACCCGGCGCGGCCCGTTCTGCCTTGGCTCATTGCGATCGCGCGCCGGCTTTGTCTCGATCTGCTGCGGCGCCGGAAGTTGAGGGTCGGGGTCGAAACGATGTCGGTCAGCGGTCCGCCGACGCCAGGCCCGGAGGGCGAAGCCTCGTTGCGGGAGCAGCTCTGGCGTCTCGAGCGTGCTCTCGATGATCTGGACGAGGGACCGAGGGAGGCCATCGTCCTCTTCCATATCGAAGAGATGTCGTACCGGGACATTGCCGCGGCCCTCGAGGTGCCGATGGGTACGGTGATGACGTGGCTGCATCGGGGCCGCGCGCAGCTGAAAAAAGCGGTCGGGGAAGGACCGGACACATGAGCGGGCGACTCGATGAAAACGGTCGGCTCACGAGCCTGCTGCAGGCGCTTCCGGTGCCGGAGCCGTCGACCGAGTTCCTCGCCGGGACGCGACGTCGATACCTCGAGGCGGTGGAGGCCCGCGACCGCCATCATGTCCTGATCGGTCTGGTCACCGCGCTCGTCGGCCTGGCGGTGACCGCGGCTCTGCTGGGCGCGGCCGCCGCACCGGTCACCCTTGTGGCGTGGCTCGCGGAGGCGGCGGCGGATCTCGCCAGATGGCTGGCCGGCATCGGGGTGGTCGTCGCGCTCGTACCGCTGCCCATCTGGGTCTCGGCGGTCCTGGGTTCAACCGCGGCCGTGTTGGCGGTGCCTCTCATCGCTCGGGCGCGGTTGCCGACGGTCGTGAAATAACTCGAGCGCTTGACCGTACTGCCGGGCGAGAGGAGATTGGACATGAGGGCAGCCACGCAGATCGTCGTGCTCGCCGTCGCGCTCGGGCTTCTGGCCGGGCCCGCCGGGGCGGCGCCGTCGGACAGCGGGCGGTTGACCGGCCGTCTTCCCGACAACTCCCCCGTCGTCTCCATCGACCAGCCACGCGGCACGGTCCTGGACGCGCTGAGCACCATCGCCAAGCAGACCGGCTGGAGTCTGGTCGTCGTCGCGCCCGAGAGCGCGACCGCACGCCCGCTCACCCTGCAAGTCTCCCGGCGCCAGGCCGGTGAGGTTCTCGACATGGTGCTCGAGGCCGGTTCGCTGCGCGCCGCGTTCGCCGACGGAGTCCTCCGCGTTCGTTCGGACACGAGTGTGACCTCGGGCGATTCATGGCGAGAGCGTCGGCGTGAGCGCCGCGGCCGTCACGGGTCCGAGCGCGTGGTGTTCGGCCGATCACTCGACATCGGCGCCAACGAGACGGTCGACAAGGCGGTTGCGATCGGCGGGTCCGTCAGGATCGCGGGCCACGTTCGGCGAGATGCCGTGGCGATCGGGGGCTCCGTCACACTGCTGCCCGGCGCTTACGTCGAGGGCGACGCGGTTGCGATCGGCGGCGCGGTGTCCGTGCCGGAGGACGCCAGACTCGAAGGCGACAATGTAAGCCTCGGAGGAGCGATCCCGACGACGGTCGGCTCGATGACCCGTTGGGTGGTGGCCGGGCCGCACATGTTCTCGAGGTTCAGCTTTGGCGCGCGGCTGATGCGCGCCGTGCTCCTGCTCGTCATCGCGGTACTCATCGCCGCCGCCTTCCCGGGCGCCCTGACGCGAGTCGAGACGTACCTCGTTCACCGACCAGGGCTCTCGGCGCTCGGCGGTGTCGTGATCCTTCTGGGATTCGTTCCGCTCTGCGTCCTGTTGGCCGTGTCGATCATCGGCATCCCGCTGATCCCAGTGGCGATGATGCTTCTCATCGCGGTGTTGCTGTTCGGATTCGCGGTCTCGGCCGCGTGGCTCGGCGGTAGGATGCGGGCGACTCAGGAGCACAGGACGCCCGTCAAGTCAGTCGCCTGGGGCGGCGCCATCCTCGCTGTCGTTGGCCTGGTGCCGTGGCTCGGGGCGACTTTGCTGATCCTTGTTGCCTCGGTCTCCGCCGGCGCAACGCTGCTCTCGCGCTTCGGGCGCACCCCGGCGGCTGCCGTCTAGAAGTCGCCGCTGCAGTCTCCGGTTCGTCGCCGGTACGGGGGACGGTCCGACCTCCACCGAGCCACGCCGGGCTCGAGCCCGTTCCCTCCTCCGCGGTCTAAGGTCTGATCGCCGCGGTCCGCGCGCTGGCCGAGCCGCAAATACCTTCCACAATTGCCAAAGTCGGCGATAGCTCTGAATCTATAGTTTCGACTTGACATGTCCCACGAAACGAGTGTTTCATTCACTGCACATGTGCGGAACAACTAATCCTCGGGCCCAGGTCGAAAGGGAGGCGCCGGCCATGCGTTACCAGCTCACTCCGATCTTCACTCGGCCCTGGCTGCTCAATGGCCTGTCGCTGCGGCTCATCGAGAGCCACTACGAGAATCACTACGGCGAGGCCCTGCGCCGGCTGAACGCGGTCAGCGCGCAGCTGGAGTCGATGGACTTCGAGCAGACTCCCCCACACGTGGTCACCGGACTCAAGCGCGAGCAGATGATTGCGTTGAACTCCACCCTCCTCCACGAGCTGTACTTCGCGAGCATGGCGTTCGGTGAGGGCAAGCCGAGCGAAGTGCTCGTCCAGGCTCTCACCCACGCCTTCGGTTCGGTGGATCGCTGGCGTCGCGAGTTCGTGGCCCTGGCGAAGGGGCTGGCGGGGGGCTCGGGATGGGTATTGCTCGTGTATGTGCCGCGGGACCGCCGGTTGATCAACCAGTATGCGGGCGATCATGGCCAGGCCATCACCGGCGGCATCCCGGTCCTGGCGCTCGACATGTACGAGCACGCCTATCACATCGACTTCGGTGCGAATGCGACCGCGTACATCGACGCCTTCCAGCGGAACATCGACTGGGCATCCGTCCAGGCTCGCTACGAGGATGCGCTGGTGGTCCATGCGCCATCGCCGCTCGTCCAGAAGGAATTCGGCGAGCTGCCCGGAGTCGCGGTCGAGGAGGTCCGAGCCATGCTGGAGGCCGGTGACCCGGTCCAGGTCATCGACGCGCGTCCGCGATCCTACGTGTCTCGCCAGCAAGACATCATGGACGGCGCGGTCTGGCGCGATCCCGAACGGCTCGACGAGTGGATCGGGACGCTGTCGAAGTCCCAGCCGGTCGTGGTGTTCTGCGCCTACGGGTTTCACGTCGGGTGTCGGATGGCGGTCGCACTGCGCGAGGCGGGGTTCGACGCCCGATACATGAAGGGCGGCCACTCCGCCTGGAAGGCGATCGGAGGCCCGATCAAGCTGTACACGCCGGCCTGACCTGCGGCCGGATACCCCGGCACGATACGACGAGGCCACTGGACATGTATCAACGTGAAGGACCCCGCGGCGATCGAGACGAGAGAGCAAGGGCGGAGATGGGTGCGCGGCCGATTCTCGTCTTGTCACGGGCTGACGTGCTCGAGCTGTTGAGTCTGCGCGAGTGCATCGAGGTGGTGGAACAGGCGTTCCGGCTGCATGCCGTCGGGCGCACGCTCGGGCCGGGCGTGCTGTCGGTTCCGGCCGCCGACGGGGGTTTCCACATCAAGGCGGCGGGCCTCCTGGGCGAGCACGCATATTTCGCGGCGAAGGCGAACGCGAATTTCCCGGGCAATCCGCGTCGCGGCCTACCGACCATCCAGGGCCTCGTGGTCCTGATCGACGCTCAGACCGGCGAGCCGCGCGCCGTGGTCGAGTCGGGAAGCGTGACCGCGCTGCGGACGGCCGCCGCGACCGGCGTCGCGGCGCGCGCGCTGGCACGCGCCGACGCCCGGACGGTCACCATCGTGGGTTGTGGCGTCCAGGCCGAGCTCCAGCTGGCAGCGGTCGCGGCGATCCTGCCGCTGGAGCGGGCGTGGGTGCTGGACGTCGATCGGGCACGGGCGCAAGGCCTGGCCGCGCGGGCCCGCGAACGCCTGGGACTCGACGTCCAGGTGGCCGACGATCTCCGGAAGGCGCTCGCGGTGAGCGACGTCTGCGTGACCTGTACGCCGTCCCGGCACGCCTTCGTGATGGCTGCGGACGTGATGCCGGGCACGTTCGTGGCTGCGGTCGGCGCCGACGCGCACGGCAAGCAGGAGCTCGAGCCGCGCTTGATGGCCAGCTCCACCGTCGTCGTCGACGTGCTCGCGCAGTGTGCCGAGATCGGCGAGCTGCAGCACGCCGTGGCCGCCGGCCTCATGACACCGGGGCAGGTGCATGCCGAGCTGGGAGACGTCGTCGCGGGGCATCGGCCCGGCCGCACCCGGCCGCAGGAGATCACGATCTTCGACAGCTCGGGCACGGCCCTGCAGGACGTCGCTGCCGCGGCGGCGGTGTACGAGAAGGCGCGGCGGACCGGGCGCGGACGGGAGGTATCGCTCTGATGGCCCGGCCGACGACGGGGCAGCTGCTGAAGTACTTCCTGTACCTCGGCAGCCTCGGCTTCGGGGGTCCGGTCGCCCTCGTCGGCTACATGCAGCGCGATCTGGTCGAGCGGCGGCGGTGGTTCACGAAAGAGGAGTACATGAAGTCACTGGCGCTCTCGCAGCTGGCGCCGGGGCCGCTGGCGGCCCAGCTCGCGATCTGCCTGGGCTACGTGCACTCGCAGGTGCGCGGCGCCACCGTGGTGGCGCTCGCCTTCGTGCTGCCCTCCTTCTTCATGACGGTGGCGATCGGCTGGCTCTACGTGCGGTTCGGCGGGCTCTCCTGGATGCAGGCCGCCTTCTACGGGGTCGGCGCCACCGTGATCGGCATCATCACGATCGCGGCCTACAAGCTCGCCCGGCTCACGATGGCGAAGGACCGGCTGCAGTGGGCGATCTTCGCGATGATGGCGGTGGTGACGGCCTGGACCGAGTCGGAGATCCTCTGGCTGTTCGTGCTGTGCGGGGTCGCCGCCATGGTCGCCCAGTCACCGCCCGCATGGCTCAAGCGCCCGGCCTCCGCCTGCTTCATGGTGGTGGCCACGCCGGATGTGCTGGCGCAGATCTTGTGGTTCTTCGCCAAGGCGGGCGCATTCGTGTTCGGCAGCGGCCTGGCCATCGTGCCGTTCCTGCACAGCGGCGTCGTTCTGGAGCTCGGCTGGCTCAACGACAAGCAGTTCCTCGACGCGGTGGCGGTGGCCATGCTCACCCCCGGGCCGGTGGTGATCACGGTCGCGTTCATCGGCTACCTGGTGGCCGCCTTTCCCGGTGCGGTGGTCGCGTCGATCGGCGTGTTCTTGCCGGTCTATCTCTTCGTCGTCGTCCCGTTCCCGTGGTTCGACCGATTCAGCGGCAATCCGAGGGTCAAGGGGTTCGTGGCCGGGGTGACGGCCGCCGCGTCGGGGACGATCGCCGGCGCGTGCGTCGTCCTGGCCAGACGGGCGATCTTCGACGTGCCCACCCTGCTGATCGCGGTCGCGGCCCTCGCGGTGGCCTGGCGCTTCAAGGTGCCCGAGCCGGTGCTCATCGCGTCCGGCGCGGCGGCCGGTCTCATCATCTTCGCGATGCGATAGGAGAATCATCATGAAATGGGTCACACGAGAGCGTGCCCGCGTCGACCGGATCGCCTGCCCCTGGCTGATCACGCGGTTCATCGATCCCAAGCCCGAGCTGCTGTTCGTCCCGGCAAAAGATGTCCGCGCCGTGGCCGAGCGCGAGCAGGCCATCCCGTACGACATCCCCGACGTCGAGCTGGGACACCAGGGCCCCCGGTGCTCCTTCGACGCGTTCATCGAGCGCTACGAGCTGGACGATCCCGCCCTGGTGGCGCTGGCCGCCATCGTCCGCGGCGCGGACACCGATGACCGGACGCTGACGCCCGAATCGTCCGGACTGTACGCGGCCGCGACCGGGTTCCAGGCCACGAGCCGTGACGATTTCGACAACATGGCGCGACAGTTCCCGCTGTACGACGCGCTGTACGAGTACGCGCGTCTGCAGACGGCCAGCGTCTCGCCTCGCCCGCGCGTGCTGTTCGTCTGTCTGCATGGGGCGGCCAAGAGCGTGGTGGCCGCCGCGCATTTCCGCCGGCTGGCCGCCGCCCGCGGGCTACCGATCGACGCGGTGGCGACGGGAGTCGAGCCGGACGCCGTGCTGGCGCCCACCGCCGTGGACGGGCTCGCCGGGGAGGGACTGGCCGCGAGCCCGGCCCGCCCGCGGCCGGTGACTCTCTATGACCTCGGCCGCGCGACGCGAGTGGTGAGCTTCGGGTGCGAGGTATCGCTGGACCGGGGCCGCTCGGCGGATCAGTGGGACGTGCCCGCGGTCGGCGACGGCTACCGTGCCGCGCGCGACCAGATCGCCGCTCGCGTCGAGCGCCTGGTGAGCGAGCTGGCCGCGGAGGCCTGAGATGCCTCTCCAGCGGCTCGGCTTCATCGAGATGCCCCCGCACGTCGGAAGCGGGGGATTCGACCATGCGGCGGTCCGCGAGCCGACCGGCTGGATCTACGTGGCCCATACCGCCAACGATGCCCTTGATATCCTGGACGTCGAGGCGGAGCGATACGTGGCCTCGATCGAAGGGCTGAAAGCAGTGGCCGGCGCGCTGGTGGCGCCACCCGACATGGTGTTCACGTCGAATCGCGGCGAGAACAGCGTCGGGATCGTGCGGATCGATCAGCCCGGTCCGGTCCGGAAGATCGCAGTCGGCGTACGACCGAACGGCCTGGCTCACGACGCCGGGCGAAATCGCCTGCTGGCCGCGCACGTCGGTGACCCGGCCGTTCCGGGCTCCTGCACGGTCTCCATCGTGGACGTGGCCGCCCTGAAGCGGGTGGCCGACGTCCCGGTGGCGGGGCGGACGCGCTGGACCGTGTACGATCCGGTCGCGGACGTGTTCCACGTCAACGTCGCCGATCCGCCCCAGATCGCGGTGATCGACGCGGGCGATCCGCCGCGTGTCCGGCGGGTCGCCGTCATCCCCCAGGCCGGCCCGCACGGACTGGACATCGACGTGGAAGGCCGGCGCCTGTTCTGCGCCTGCGACGCCGGCGTGCTGCTCGAGGTGGACGCCGACACGGGCGAGGTGCTCGCCGGCGAGCCGATCGCGGGCGTGCCCGACGTGGTGTTCTTCAACGCGAGGCGCCGGCGGGTCTACGTCGCCATCGGAGAACCCGGGCTCATCGAGGTCTTCGACACATCGCCCCTGCGGCGCCACGAGACGGTGGCCACCGAGGCCGGCGCCCACACACTCTCGTTCGACGCCAGGCGAAGCATCGTCTGCGCGTTCCTCCCCCGGACCCACCGCGCCGCGGTGTACCGGGATCATCAATAGCCGGACCGGCGGCCGAGAGACTCGAGGCGCCGGGCAGGAAAGGAAGGCTGACCGCCATGCGATCCACCACCGGAATTCTCTCGCTGTACTTCGCCGTTCTCGCCGTGTTCGTGATTCTGGTGTCCAGCACCCTCGGCGCCGAGCCGGATTGGAAAGCAGTCGAGCAGGCGTTGGGAAGGCCTGGCCAGCTCCAGGCCGGCGACGTGTTCCGCGTCGGCATCCCGCGTTCGGATCTCTCCGTCACCGTGAAAGGTGTCCCGGTGAAAGCCGGCTTCGCGCTCGGATCCTACGCGGCGTTCAAGCAGATGGGAGACCGAGCCATGGTGATGGGCGATCTGGTCCTGCTCGATCAGGAAGTCCCGGCCGTGATGTCCGGCCTCTTCGCGGGCGGCCTCGAGGTGACCGCCGTTCACAATCACCTGAACGAGATATCACCGCACGTGATGTACATGCACTACGAGGGCCACGGCGACGCACTCCAGCTCGCTCGGGCCCTTCGCCACGCGCTGACCGCGAGCGGGACGCCACTCGGGGTCGCCGGCGCGACGCCCGCTACCGGGCCCGCGATGGACACCCGGCAGATCGAGCAGGCGCTGGGACGGGGTGGGCGCGACATGGGCAGCGGCGTGTTCCAGGTCTCGATACCTCGCGCCGAGAGCATCACGGAAGACGGGATGCCGCTGCTCGCGGCCATGGGCGTCGCGACGGTCCTCAATTTCCAGGCGCTCGACGGCGGCAAGGCGGCGATCACGGGTGACTTCGTGCTCGTCGACAAGGAGGTCGACCCGGTCGCACGAGCGCTGCGGCAGCACGGCATCGACGTCACGGCGATCCACAACCACGGGCTTCGCGATACGCCACGATTGTTCTACATGCACTTCTGGGGTGTAGACGCCCCGACGACGCTGGCCCAGGGCCTGAAGGCGGCGCTGGATCAGACCAACAGCCGGCGATGACGACCCGCCGGCAGTGGCTCACGATCACGCTGGCGACGCTGGGCGTCGCGGTCGCGGCCGGAACGGAGGATCTCCTCGCGGCTCCGCCCGAGCTTCGGCTGCCGGCGGATTCGCCGGCCCGGGTATACGACTTCGGAGCCTCCGATATCAGCCGGTGGGCCATCGTGTCCGGGCAATGGACGGTCGAGGACATGGCCGACGCGCCGAGCGGCGGGAAGGTGCTCGTCCAGCGAGCGACCCGGAACGCCTTCAACGTCATCGTCGCGCCCGACATCTTCACGGACGCCGATGTCTCGGTGGCGTTCAAGCCGATGAGCGGGCGCGAGGACGCCTCCGGCGGCACCGTCGTTCGCTTCGACGAGGGCCGGTACTACGTGGTGCGGGCCAACGCGCTGGAGGACAACTTCCGCCTGTACTACTACGATCGAGCGCGGAGCCAGATCGCCAGCGCCAACGTGAAGGCGCCCGCGCTCGGACGGTGGCACACCATCCGGCTGATCGCAGTCGGAGACCGCATGCAGGCGTGGCTCGATGGCGCGCCGACCCTCGACCATCGCGACGCTCGCCTCACCGCCGGCCGGGTCGGCCTCTGGACCAAGGCCGACTCGGTGACCGCGTTCGATACCCTGACCGTGCGGGGCAGGACCGTCGGGTCGGGGTGACCCGCCGCGCCTCCTCACGATGCCGGCCGTCCCTTGACAGGGGCGTGAAACGAGCGTTTCATCACCACGGGTGAACGATCAACAGTTGCTGCTGCTGCTCGTCGGGCTTCCGCCCACGCCGTCCAGTCTCCGCGTGCGGGTCTGGCGGCGGCTTCGATCCCTGGGAGCGGTGGCGCTCAAGCGCTCGGCGTATCTGCTGCCGGACACGCCGGAGCGCTACGAGGATTTCCAGTGGCTGGCGCAGGAGGTGCAGCGGGACGGGGGCGACGCGACCCTGATCCGCGTGCAGCAGATCGAGAACATGTCCCCCGGCGACGTGCTGCGCCTGTTCCACGAGCCGCGCGATCACGACTACCGCCAGCTCGCCGCTCGCTACCGGAAGCTGCTACCGAGCCTCGACCGCAAGGCGGTGAGCCCGCAGCTGCGCGACAACCTGGTCCGCCTGTCGAAGGAGCACCAGCGGATCCGCAACATCGATTTCTTCGATGCGCCCGGCGGCGCCGAGGTCCGCCGGCTCGAGGAGGCCATCGCCATGCGAACCAGGAGTCCGGAGATGCCGCAGCCCCCGCCGAAGCCGAGCCTCGATCTCACCACGCTGCGGGGCCGTCGCTGGGTGACCCGACCCCGGCCGCACGTCGACCGCGTGGCGTCCGCCTGGCTGATCAGGCGCTTCATCGATCCCGACGCGGTCTTCCTCTTTGCGCCGCCCGCGGAGTTTCCCCCCGACGCCATCCCTTACGATGCGCCGGGCGTGGAGCTGAGCCACCAGGGGGAAGACTGCACGTTCGAGACCCTGGTGAAGCGCGCCCGCCTCAAGGACCGGCGCCTGGCCCGGCTGGCGGAGGTGGTCCACGAGGCGGATCTGCGCGACGGCAAGTATCCGCACGAAGAGGCGCGCGGCATCGACGTGGCGATCCGCGCGCTGCTCGCGGCGGCGCCGGACGATCAGCAGGTTCTCGCCCAGGGCATGACCCTGTTCGAAGGCCTCTACGCCACCACCGCTAGGAAGCGCTGATTGCTCAGCGGTCGGGCCGCGACGCGCGGCTACCGCTCGTCGCGCGGCTTCTCCAGATCCCACACGATCACCCCGGGCAGCCCGACGAAGGCGGCGCGGTTCGCATCCGGGAGGCGCTCGGCTGCCACCGTCACCACGGCTTCGACGGTCAGGCGAGGCTCGTAGCACGCGCGAACGCGGAGCCCCGCCGCTGCGAACGCCTGCCAGTACTCGGATGGCAGGTGGGGATGGATGCGCATGAAGCCGGCCTGCCCGCTGGCGGTGCGAAATTGCGCCTGCCAGCCGAGCAGGATGACGAATGGATGCACGTCGCTCACCATGACCCGGCCGCCGGGGCGGACGACTCGAGCCAGCTCACGGGCCGCGTCGGACACATCGGGCAGGTGGACCAGCGACAGGGCGCACACCGCGGCGTCGACGGCGCCGGAGCGCAACGGCAACGCGGTGAGGCTGCCCTCGAGGAAACGGCCCGCCGGAACCTTGGCTCGGGCACGGTCCAGCATGGCGCGCGAGAGATCCGTCCCGACGATCCGGTGGCCGCGCTCGGCCAGCGAGACACTGTGACGACCGGTTCCACACGCGGCGTCCAGCACCACCGACGGCGCCAGCGAGTCGAAGAGGCGGTGCATGATGGGGCTCTCGAGCGGCGACAGGCGGAGGGGACCGTCATACGTCTTCGACCAGAGTCGATATCCATCGTTCAGGTCGTACTCGGTTCCGGTAGCGCCGGTGAGCTCGCCGGCATCGATCCGCTGGAGGAGGGCGCGAATCTCGCCGACTCGCGCCCGCCGCGCGGCGGTATCGCCGGCGGTGACCAGCCGCAGGAGAGCCAGCCCCTCGATGCCGAGGAGCATTTCCCCGAGCGTCGGGGCGCCGCCGCTATCGTCGGCCATGGCGAGACGGGCTCCGCACCTCGATCGTCGTCCTAGCTCGCTCTTACACCAGTCCACCCGGGCGGGCAAGTCGGCGCGCCGGTGGCGGCTGGGCGCCGGGACCGGACGTGGTACGGTGCGGAGAGATGGCCCACGCGCTGACCACCATCCGGCTTCTCCTGATCGTTCCGTTCGTCGCGCTCATGGCGCCTCGCGAGCCACATTGGACCGCGCTGGCCGCCGGCGTGTTGGCGCTGGCCATTGTCACCGACGTGCTGGACGGCGTGATCGCTCGCCGCCGCGGTACGACCAGCGCGGCGGGCGCGCTCTTCGACCACACCACCGATTGCCTCTTCGTCACCGCGGGACTGGCCGCCGCGGCCGGCCGCGGGGCGGTGCCGTGGGTGCTGCCGGTGCTGGTCGCGGCCGCGTTCGCGCAGTACGTGGCCGACTCGTACTGGCTCCATCGCGGCCGGGCGCTACGCACGAGCCGGCTCGGCCGCTGGAACGGGATCCTCTACTTCGCTCCGCTGGTGGGGGACGTCGTGGCCCGGCTCGGATGGGCCGGCCTTCGCCCGGCGGTGACGCTGCTGGGCTGGGTCCTCGTCGCGAGCACCCTCGTCTCGATGGGCGAGCGGCTGTGGGCGGTCACGGCGCTTCGGCGAACAGCTCGCGGCTCGCTCGCCGCAGGAACAGCAGACCGGTCGCGGCATTGAACAGCACGAAGAAGTTGTGCTGGACGAAGCCGAACGCGGTCATCTCCCCCGGGCGATCCGGGAACAGCAGCACCCACAGCACGATGGCGACCGAGTGCATCGGGCCGGGCACCGCGGCGCCGAAGAAGATCACCGGGAGATAGCCCAGCATCTCGACCGGGCCCACCTCGACTCTGAAGAGGCGGAGGGCGGCGGCGTAGACCGTGACGGCGGCCAGCATGGCGGGCGACCGGATCGCCATCACGGTCAGGTAGTGTCGCAGCGTGGCCATCCGGAACGCACGCAGGAGCGGCCGCTCGCGGAGGGTCGAGGCCCCGCCGATCCGGCCGCGGAAGAAGAGGTACAGCAGCCCGAAGACCACCGCCGACGCGAGCGCGATCCACGGGATCGCGTGGAACACTGCGGGCAGCCGATGCCATCCGAGCAGCACGCCCAGCGTGGCCCAGCCGAGCAGGTAGTAGTACTCGCAGAACATCACGAAGAGCATGCTCGAGCCCACTTCCCACGCGGGCACGCCGTGACGCCGGCTCAGGTAGACCGCGATCGCGCCCTTGCTCACCTGCTCGTTGACGATGGAGAGGATGTAGGCGCTGGCCCGGATGGGCAGCACGTCGGCGTAGCGGAGCCTCACGTTGAACCAGCCCACCACGCGCCACACCACCGCGCTGTCGATCAGGACGAAGAGCGCGCAGTAGGGGATCATGAGCGCGAGCCAGCGGGACCAGCTCACGTGGCTGAAGACGTCGGCCAGATAGGGGCCGAGCGCCTGGCCCTGGGCCGACGCGGCCCGGTCGAGCCGACCGTAGAGATAGAGAAAGCACCCCGCGGTGACGAGCCACGGCAGCAGGCGCTGCCACCATCGCCCGCGCGGTGGCGTCGCGCGCGAGGCCGCCGCGCCGCCCGGTGACGGCCTAGGCCGGTCCGACGCGGAAGACATGGACGCGGCTCTTGTCGATCGCCGCCTGCCTCGGGTACTTCCTGGCCTTGGCCGCGAGCACCGCGTCCTTCTCGGCCGGGTCGGTCACGAGCGCCAGCGTCGCGTCGTACACCCGCGGGCCGATCTGGAGGCGCACCCGGGAATCGCGCATGACGTTGGCGTTCCACTGCCGACGCGGGAACTCGAGGTCCGGCGGATAGTTCGACGTGAGGTAGAGCCGGCCGTCGAGGGCGGTGCAGGTCACGGTCACCGAATGCGGCAGGCCGTACCAGGAGCGGGTCTGCACCGCGATGGTCGGGTACTGATCGGTGAAGGACCAGTCGGAGACCGGCGCGGTGACCACCTCGCCGGTCAGCCAGAGGCCCGGCGTGCGCTCGCGGGGCTCGAGGCCGACCACGCGAAGCACCCCCAGCGCCGCCACGAGGCAGGCGACCACCACGCCCGCGACGATCAGGGCCTTCTTCAGGGCGATCAGCTCGTCAGCAGCCGGTGCGTGGGAGCCAGCAGCCGCTCGATCGGCACCCCGTGCGGGCAGGCGCCGCGGCACGGCTGCGCGGCGCAGGACAGACACGGCGAGGCGCCGAGCGGCAGCCGCGCGTACTCGGCTCGCGCCAGCGCCGGGTCGCCGTAGTCGACCGCATACATCCGCGTCCTCAGCACGTCGTCGATCGGCACGTGATACGGACAGGCGCTCAGGCATTCCGCGCAGCCGTGGCGGCACTGGGAGGAGCCGTTCATCCGCACGTAGCGCTGGAGCAGCGGCCGGTCCTCGCTCGCCGTCGGCGAGCCGGAGGCCGCCACGTACTCGTCGATCTCGGCCGGGCTCGTGATCGAGATGATGAGCGCGTCCACGTTTCTGTCCGACAGCACCCAGCGGAACGCGGCCTGGGCGAAGGTGGCGCCGCCCTTCTCGAACGGGCGCATGTCGTTCAGGCGCGCGCCCATGAGCACCTTCATGGCCACCACGCCCACGTTCCGGGTCTTGGCCTTCTGCAGCACGCGCGGCAGCTGCGGCTGGCGCGCGATGAAGTCGAAGGAGCGGGTGAAGGGCTGATAGAAGGCGGGGTCCTGCCCGAAGTTGTAGGCCACCAGGATCACGTCCACGCTGTCGGTGTCGAGCGCGTGGTCCAGGCATTCGATCAAGCGCCCCGCGTGCCCCGACATGCCGACCGCGCGGATCTTGCCCTGCTGCTTGGCGCGCGAGGTGAACTCGTGCCACTCGGGGTTCTTCAGCCGGGCCACGTCGTTGACCGCGTGGTTGAAGTAGACGTCGACGTAGTCGGTGCGGAGCCGGCGCAGGCTCGCCTCGAGCGAGCGCATCATGGCATCGCGCCGGTCGCTCGGGCTCGTGTAGGTCTTGGAGGTGAGGTACACCCGGTCGCGCTTGCCACGGAGCGCCTCGCCGATGGTCGTCTCCGAGCTGCCGCCGGTATAGCTGTCGGCGGAGTCGAAGTAGTTGATCCCGCGATCGAGCGCGTGCCGGACGGTATCGCCTTCGCCGGTCCCCAGCCGGCTGCCCCCGAACGAGATGTCGGAGATCTTCATGCCGGTGCGGCCGAGCGTCACGTAGCGCTGCACGGTCGACCCGCCGCGGGGCGCAGGCGCGGCCGCCGCCCGGCGCGGCAGCGCGCTCAGTCCCAGACCGGCCAGCGCGCCCTGCTGGAGCAGCTGGCGGCGTCCGAGCCGCCGATCGTGGTCTCCGTCGCTCATCGCTTCCTCCCCGTGCCAGTGCCGGCTCGTGTCATCCTGCTCCGGGGCCCGGGCCCGGTCAAGCGGCAGCCTCAGTCCGTGACCGGCCGGCCGAGGGCCAGGGCGGGGATCGCGGCGGCGATGCCGGCCACCGTCATCACCGCGTCGACGTCGTCCTCCCGCAGCGCGCGGCTGGGCATCGAGGCCACGCCCGCCTCCCGCGGGTCCTGCACGAGGATCACCCCGCCGGCGGCCTTGATCGCGATCAGCCCGATGACGCCGTCGGAGCCGGCGCCGGATAGCAGGATGCCGACGACACGCTTCTGCTTGCTCTCGGCTGCCGACATGAAGAGCGGATCCACCGCGGGCCGGCTGTGGTGGACCCTCGGGCCTCGGGTGACCGCCCACTGGTCGTCGCGGAGCAGCAGATGGTAGTCCCGCGGAGCCAGGCACACCACACCCGGCTGGATGGCATCACCGTCGGTCGGCTCGGTCACCGGCAGCGGGGAGTAGTGTCCGAGCACGCGCCGCAAGTTGCCTTCCCCGGCCGCGGGGCGATGGATCGCCACGCCGATCGTGACCGCGAGCGACGGAGGGAGCCGGCGCAGGATCTCGGTCGTGGCCTCGATGGCGCCGGCCGATCCGCCCAGGACGAAGACGTCGCGGACGACCGTATCCTTATTGATCATCGACCGAATATGCGGCGACGGGATGGAGTGGACCGTCACGATCGAGGATCTCACGCAGGTGGCGCGCGTGACCGAGGGCGGCGCCCACGCGAGCGGCCCGTGCCTCGTCCTCGAACGCGCCCGCCAGGCCGAGGCGGGCCAGCCCGGTCAGCAGATCCGCCAGCTGCTCGTAGGCGAGGACGGCCGTCCACATCGCGCGCTCCACCACGTCCTCGGTGGCGACCACGAACTCCGAGATGCTGTAGAAATGCCCGACCCGGCAGACGAAGTACGCGTGGCCGTGCCGGGAGCACACGATGATGTTCCCGGAGCAGTCGGGACAGGTGAGGCCGGTGAAGGCCTCGGTGTTCTGAGGAAGGTCGTCGGGGAGAGCATCCATGGTCAACCTCTACGCAGCCGGCTGGATGCCCCTGAGATCGGGCAACTCCTGTGCCCGGCTGCTCGTCTCCCCCGGCGATGGACGTTTGCGCCCGGCACGGGCCCGCGCGCGCCATCGCCTCGTCATTCATTCCGGGTCGCCGTTACCGGCCTCGCCGGTTGTGGCCGCATCGGGCGCGCCCTTGACATGGGGGACCGCGGCGGCCTACAAAGCGCATTCCAGCACGAGATCGGGAGGGTGCCCATGGACTTGACCACGGTGACCTACACACAGGGCGACGGCATCGCCCGCATCGTCCTGAACCGCCCGGCGCAGCTCAACGCGATCTCGCCGGAGCTGCTCGGGGACCTCGACCGCGTGTGCGGCGCCATCGAGAGCGACCCCGCGGTCCGCGCCGCGACGCTGACCGCAGCCGGTCGCGCGTTCTGCGCGGGCGCCGATCTGCGAGCGGTGCGCGACACCGTCGGCGATCCCGAGCGCTGGAGCGCGTTCATGGCACGCTGGCACCGCGTGTTCGATCGGATCGAGGCACTGCCGGTGCCGGTGGTGGCCGGTGTCCACGGCTTGGCCCTGGCGGGCGGCCTGGAGCTGCTCCTGGTCGCCGACCTCGTGGTCATGGACGAGGCCGCGCGCCTCGGCGATCAGCACGCCAACTTCGGGCTGATCGCCGGCGGCGGTGGCAGCCAGCGCCTGCCCCGGCTCATCGGCGCGCGGCGGGCCAAGGAGCTGATGCTCCTGGGCGGCTGGGTGGACGCCGCGCAGGCCCTCGCCTGGGGGCTCGTCAACCGCGTGGCCCCGGCGGGTCAGGTCGGTGCAGCGGTGGAAGCTCTCGCGCGGGAGCTGGCCGGCAAGAGCGCGGCGGCGAGCCGGGTCGCCAAGCGGCTCGTCGACCAGGGGCTCGACCTGACGCTGCAGGACGGGCTCGCCCTCGAGCGGCGGCAGGCCGGGGAGCACATGCGAGGCGCTGACGCCGCCGAGGGGCTCCGCGCCTTCGCCGAGAAGCGGGCGCCGGTGTTCGGCCCGCGCGAGCCGTTGCCCTCGTAGCGCGTCCTGGTCCCTCTTTCGAGCGCGGGCTTGGCCCGCGCCATCCTGGTGCTGGGGGAGGTTCGGAGGGGGCCGTCGAGGCCCCCTCCGATTTAGTCGCGGACGGGCGGCTTCTCGCGGTGCCGCTGCAGGAGCACCGAGCCGATCGCCTCGGTCAGCTGGGAGGGCTCGACCGGCTTGACCACGTGCGCGTCGAAGCCGGCCGCGAGCGCCCGGTCGCGGTCGCCCGGCTGGCCGTATCCGGTCAGCGCGAGCAGACCGACGTCGGCGCGGTCGGCGCGGAGTCGCCGGGCCACCTCGTAGCCGTCCAGCCCGGGCAGCCCCAGATCGACCACCACCACGTCGGGCCGGCTCCGCCGCGCTTTGTCGAGGCCGCTCACGCCGTCGCCCGCGGAGTCGACCTCGTGCCCGGCCAGGACGAGGAGCATCTGGAGCATCTGCCGCGCGTCACCATTGTCCTCGATCAAGAGGATGCGCCAGCGCCCCGACTCGGCGGGCGCCGCGGCGGGCCCGCCCACGCTCGGGACGTCCGGAGCGCTCAGCGGCAGGCGGATCGCGAACCGGCTGCCACGGCCCTCCCCGTCACTGGTGGCCTCCACGGTGCCGCCGTGCAGCTCCACCAGCTGCCGCACGAGGGTGAGGCCGATCCCGAGACCGCCCCGCCCGCGATCGGACGACCGCTCCTCCTGGTAGAACAGCTCGAACGCGCGCTGCAGCGCCTCGGCCGACATGCCGAGCCCGGTATCGCTGATCTCGCATACCGCCCGGTCGCCGACCGGCTGCACCCGGATCGCGATGCACCCGCCGGCGGGCGTGTACTTGAGCGCGTTGCCGATCAGGTTCGCCAGGACCTGGTCCATCCGCGGCGAATCGGCGTGGATCCAGGTGGGCTGTGCGTCCACCTCGATGCGATAGTCCTTCGTCCGCCCCGCGATCTCGATGGTCCGGAGGCAGCGGCTCACGCTCTCGGCCAGATCGATGGGGGAGCGGGTGAGGCTGATCTTGCCGGTGGTGATCCGGGTGGTGTCGACCAGGTCCTCCACCAGCTGGGCCAGGTTGTGGAGCTGCCGCTTGATGATCTCGCGGGCCCGCTCCCCCGGATCGCCGCCCACCATCTCCATGACCGCCACCGCCGAGGTGATCGCGCCCAGCGGGTTGCGAAGCTCGTGGGCGAGCATCGCCACGAACTGCTCCTTGCGGATGTCGCGCTCCTCGATCTCGCGGTAGAGCAGGCAGTTGTCGAGCGCGATGGCCGCCCGTCCCGCGATCTCCTCGATCAGGGCCACCGAGGCGATGTCGTAGCCGCCCCCCTGCGACGGGCTCCGCACCACCGCCAGCACGCCCAGCAGCGCGCCGCGGGCGAAGAGGGGGCACGCCACGCCCGACGCCGCCTCCGCCGCGCCCGCGCGGTCCACGATCAGCTGACGGCCGAGGGTGGCCACCGCCGCGTCCATCGCGTCGACCACCGCGGCCGGCGGCTCGGCGCTGGCCTCGCTGGCGTGCCGGTGACGGACGTAGACCGCCTCGCTGCCGCTCCGGCGCAGCCGCAGCGTCGCCGTGTCGGCCAGCTCGGGCACCAATAGATCCAGCACGGTGGTGGCGGTGGATTCGAGGTTGAGCGAGCGCGCCATGTTCTTGCCCGCGTCGGCCAGCAGCGCCGAGCGCCGGGCCGCCTCCTCGGCCGCCGCGCGCTTGGCCTGCTCGCGGGCGAGGGTCACCCGCTCCTCGGCCTGCTGCCGCAGCTCGGCGGCCATCCGGAACAGCCCGACGAAGACCCGCACCTTGGTGCGCAGCACGTCGGGGACGACCGGGGTCAGCACGTAGTCGACCGCGCCGAGAGAGTAGCCGCGCAGCGCGTGGGTGTCGTCGCTGGCCGCGGTCATGAAGATGATGGGCACCCGGCGCAGCCGGGGATGCTGTCGGATCAGCTCCGCGGTCTCGAAGCCGTCCATGTCCGGCATGTTCACGTCCAGCAGGATCACCGCGAATTCCCGCTCGAGGAGCTGGCGGAGCGCGTCGGCGCCCGAGCGCACGCACACCACGTTCTCGTGCAGCTCGGAGAGCAGCGCCTCCATGGCGAGCAGCTTGGCCGGGACGTCGTCGACTACCAGAATGTTGACCACGGGTCCGGGGGCGGCGGGGCCGGTCCTCGGAGGCGAGGGGCGCATGCCGCCGGCTACCGCGATAGCCAGTTTCGCATCTTGGCCACCAGCTCCTCGGAGCCGACCGGCTTCGCCAGGTAGTCGGACGCGCCCGCCTCGATGCATTTCTCGCGATCGCCCTTCATGGCCTTGGCGGTGACCGCAATGATGGGCAGGGTGCGGAAGCGCGGGTCCTGGCGGATCGCGTGCATGGTCTCGAAGCCGTCCATCTCCGGCATCATCACGTCCATGAGGACGATCTCCACGTCGGGGTGCTTGTCGAGCAGCTCGATGCCGCCGCGGCCGGTCTCCGCCGACACGATCTTCATCTCGTAGCGCTCCAGGATGCTGGTGAGGGCGAAGATGTTGCGGATGTCGTCGTCGACGATCACGACCCGGCGGCCCGCGAGCGTCTGGGTGCCGTGGTGCAGGGTGTCCAGCATCTGCCGGTGTGTCTGCGATAGCGCCGCCATCGGCCGGTGCAGCCGCAGCATGCACTGATCCACCAGGCGCTCCGGGGAGCTGGTCGGGACGAGGCTCACGTCGGTGCCGCGCGATTTCAACAGCGCGTCGACGCGGGCCGTCCACTCCGCGGGCCCGTATCCGACGAGGGGAATCGCGCGGAGCGCGGCCGCGTCGCCGTTGCCCAGCATCTCGAGGGCGTCGTCTTCGGCGCCCTGCCCCAGCACCACCGCGTCGATCCGGTGCGGGTCGAGCCGCCCCGCGAGCGCGGACAGACGGGGAACCGCCTCCACCCTCAGCCCGTCCGAGGCGAGCAGCCGGACCAGGGCCAGCCGCTCGGCCTCCTCGGGATGGACGACGACCAGCTCCCGCTCGGTTCGGAGCACGCAGCCCATCAGGTCGTCGAGCGCCTCGCGCAGGATCTCGCGCGTCTTCACCGGCTTGCCGAGCGTGGCGAAGGCGCCGAGCGCGTGGCCCCGCCGGAGGTCCTCGCCGGTGGAGATCACGGTGACCGGCACGTGGCGGTTCTCCAGATCGCTCTTGAGCCACTCCAGCACCCGCCAGCCGTCCATGTCGGGCAACGAGATGTCCAGCGTGACCGCGGAGGGCTGGTACTGGCGGACCAGCGCCAGGGCGGTGACGCCGAACGACGCGACCAGCACCTTGAAGCCGGTCTCGCGCGCCACGTCGACCAGCAGCCGCGCGAAGGTGGCGTCGTTCTCGACGATCAGCAGCGAGCGGTCGCCGGGCTCGAGCGCGTCCCGGTCGTCGCCGACCCCGACCAGCGAGGGCGGCGGCTCGTCCTCCTCCTCCACGCTCACCGCCGCGGACGCGGCGGGGCTCGGCAGGGCCGTGCGGGCCTCCGCGGGCTCGGCCAGCGTCTGCGGCAGGTACAGGGTGAAGGTGCTGCCGCGTCCGGCCGCGCTCGCGAGATGGATCTCCCCGCCGAGCAGGCGCGCGATCTCGCGGCTGATGGCCAGGCCGAGCCCGGTGCCGCCGTACTTGCGGCTCGTGCTGCCGTCGACCTGCTGGAAGGCCTCGAAGATGATCTGCTGCTTCTCCAGCGGGATGCCAATGCCGGTGTCCGCCACCACGAAGGCCAGCACCGAGTCGGCCTTACGCAGGCTCTGGTCGTCGCGGAAGGCCTCGGGCTCGATCGCCTTGATCTCGAGCGACACGCGGCCCCGTCGGGTGAACTTGAAGGCGTTGGACAGGAGGTTCTTGATCACCTGCTGCAGGCGCTTGGCGTCCGTCACCATGGTCCGCGGCACGCCCGGGTCCAGGTGGACCGAGAAGGCCAGGCCTTTCGACTCGGCCACGTGGCGGAACGTGCGCTCCACGTAGTTGTGCAGATCGGTCAGGCGCAGCTCGCTCACGTCGACCGCCACCGTGCCGGACTCGATCTTCGACAGGTCGAGGATGTCGTTGATCAGCATCAACAGATCGGTGCCGGAGGCGTGGATGGTCTTGGCGAACTCGGTCTGCTTCGGGGACAGATTGCGATCCGGGTTCCGGGAGAGCTGGTCGGACAGGATCAGCAGGCTGTTCAGCGGCGTCCGGAGCTCGTGCGACATGTTGGCGAGGAACTCGGACTTGTACTTGGAGGTGAGGGCCAGCTGCTCGGCCTTCTCCTCGAGCGCCTTGCGCGCCTGCTCCACCTCCTGGTTCTTCTGCTCCACCTCCACGTTCTGGTGGGCGAGCAGCCGCGCCTTCTCTTGCAGCTCCTGGTTGGTGTTCTGCAGCTCCTCCTGGCGGCTGCCCAGCTCGGCGGCCAGCGACTGCGACTGCCGGAGCAGGCTCTCCGTCCGCATGTTGGCCTCGATGGTGTTGATGACGATGCCGATGGACTCGGTGAGCTGGTCCAGCAGGGCCTGGTCGCTCACCGTGAAGCGCTCGAAGGAGGCCAGCTCGAGCACCGCCTTGATCTGGCCCTCGAAGAGGATCGGCAGCACGATGATGTTCACCGGCGCCGCGTGGCCCAATCCCGACGAGATCCGGATGTAGTCTCCGGGCACGTTGTCGAGCAGGATCCGCTGGCGCGCGAGAGCGCACTGGCCGATCAGCCCCTCGCCCAGGCGGAACTCGCTGGCCGCCTCGCCGACCCGGCCGTGGGCGTAGCTGGCGAGCAGGGCCAGCCGCGGCGGGTCCCCGGCGGACCGGAGGATGTAGAAGGTGCCGTGCTGCGCCTTCACCACCGGCGCCAGCTCGGAGAGGATCAAGCCGGCCACCGTGAGCAAGTCCTTCTGCCCCTGGAGCATGCGGCTGAACTTGGCGAGGTTGGTCTTGAGCCAGTCCTGCTCGCTGTTCTTGAGCGTGGTGTCCTTGAGGTTGCGGATCATCTCGTTGATGTTGTCCTTGAGCGCGGCGACCTCGCCCTGCGCCTCCACCTTGATCGACCGGGTCAGGTCGCCGGTGGTGACCGCGGTCGCGACCTCGGCGATCGCGCGCACCTGGGTCGTCAGGTTCTCGGCGAGCTGGTTCACGTTGTCGGTCAGCGCCCGCCAGGTGCCCGCCGCGCCCGGCACGCGGGCCTGGCCGCCCAGCTTGCCGTCGACGCCCACCTCGCGGGCCACCGTGGTGACCTGGTCGGCGAAGGTGGCCAGGGTGTCGATCATGCTGTTGATGGTGTCCGCCAGCTCGGCGATCTCGCCCTTCGTCTCCACGGTGAGCTTCTGACGCAGGTCGCCGTTGGCGACCGCGGTGACCACCTTGGCGATGCCGCGCACCTGGCTGGTCAGGTTGGCGGCCATGAAGTTCACGTTCTCGGTGAGGCCGCGCCACGTGCCCGACACGTCCTGGACCTGCGCCTGGCCGCCCAGCTTGCCCTCGGTGCCCACCTCCCGCGCGACGCGGGTGACCTCGGCCGCGAACGAGCTGAGCTGGTCGACCATCGTATTGACCGTGTTCTTCAGCTCCAGGATCTCGCCCTTGACCTCGACCGTGATCTTCTTGGACAAGTCGCCGGCCGCGACGGCCTTGGTGACGTCGGCGATGTTGCGGACCTGGCTGGTGAGGTTGCTGGCCATGAAGTTGACGCTGTCGGTCAGGTCTTTCCAGGTGCCGGCCACCCCGTGGACGTCGGCCTGCCCGCCCAGGCGCCCCTCGGTGCCGACCTCGCGGGCCACCCGGGTGACCTCGGCCGCGAAGGAGCGCAGCTGGTCCACCATGGTGTTGACCGTGTTCTTCAGCTCGAGGATCTCGCCGCGGACGTCGACCGTGATCTTGCGGGAGAGGTCGCCGTTGGCCACCGCGGTGGTCACGTCGGCGATGTTGCGGACCTGACCGGTGAGGTTGCTGGCCATGAAGTTGACGCTGTCGGTGAGGTCCTTCCAGGTGCCGGCCACCCCGCGGACGTCGGCCTGCCCGCCGAGGCGGCCCTCGGTGCCGACCTCGCGGGCCACCCGGGTGACCTCGGCCGCGAACGAGCTGAGCTGGTCGACCATGGTATTCACCGTGTTCTTCAGCTCCAGGATCTCGCCCTTGACCGGCACCGTGATCTGCTTCGAGAGGTCGCCGCGCGCGACCGCGGTGGTCACCTCGGCGATGTTGCGGACCTGGTTGGTAAGGTTGCTGGCCATGAAGTTGACGCTGTCGGTGAGGTCCTTCCACGTCCCGGCCACGTCGCGCACGTCGGCCTGGCCGCCCAGCTTGCCGTCGGTGCCCACCTCGCGGGCCACCCGGGTCACCTCGGAGGCGAACGAGCTGAGCTGGTCGACCATCGTATTGACCGTGTTCTTGAGCTCGAGGATCTCGCCCTTGACCTCTACCGCGACCTTCTTCGAGAGGTCGCCGCGGGCCACCGCCTTGGTGACGTCGGCGATGTTGCGGACCTGGTTGGTGAGGTTGCTGGCCATGAAGTTGACGCTGTCGGTGAGGTCCTTCCAGGTGCCGGCCACGTCGCGCACGTCGGCCTGCCCGCCGAGGCGCCCCTCGGTGCCCACCTCGCGCGACACCCGGGTGACCTCCGCCGCAAACGAGCTGAGCTGGTCGACCATCGTATTGACCGTGTTCTTCAGCTCCAGGATCTCGCCCTTGACGTCGACCGTGATCTTCTTGGACAAATCGCCGGCCGCGACGGCCTTGGTGACGTCGGCGATGTTGCGGACCTGGCTGGTGAGGTTGCTGGCCATGAAGTTGACGCTGTCGGTGAGGTCCTTCCAGGTGCCGGCCACGTCGCCCACGTCGGCCTGGCCGCCGAGCTTGCCGTCGGTGCCCACCTCGCGCGCCACCCGGGTGACCTCGGCCGCGAAGGAGCGCAGCTGATCGACCATGGTGTTGACGGTGTTCTTCAGCTCGAGGATCTCGCCCTTGACCTCGACCGTGATCTTCTTGGACAGGTCGCCGGCCGCGACCGCCTTGGTGACGTCGGCGATGTTGCGGACCTGGCTGGTGAGGTTGCTGGCCATGAAGTTGACGCTGTCGGTGAGATCCTTCCAGGTGCCGGAGACGCCTTCCACGCGCGCCTGACCGCCGAGGCGCCCCTCGGTGCCGACCTCGCGCGCGACGCGGGTCACCTCCGAGCCGAAGGAGCGGAGCTGGTCCACCATGGTGTTGATCGTGTTCTTCAGCTCGAAGAACTCGCCCTTGACGTCCACCGTGATCTTCTTGGAGAGGTCGCCGTTGGCCACCGCGGTGGTGACGTCGGCGATGTTGCGCACCTGGCCGGTGAGGTTGCTGGCCATCGAGTTGACGCTGTCGGTGAGGTCCTTCCACGTCCCGGCCACCCGCCGCAGGTTGGCCCGCCCGCCGAGCTTGCCTTCGGTGCCGACCTCGCGGACGACCCGCGTCAGCTCGGAAGCGAACGAGCCCAGCTGGGCCACCATGCCGTTCACGGTCACGGCGGTGCGCTTGAACTCGCCTTCCAGGCGCACCCCGTCCCGCTCGAGCATCATGGATTGCGACAGGTCGCCCCGGGCGACCGCGCCGATGACCCGGGCCATCTCGTGCGTGGGGGAGACCAGGTCGTCGATCAGCGAGTTCACCGCCACGCCGCACGCGAGCCAGCTCCCGGTCATCCCGGCGAGGGTGGCCCGCTGGCTGATCCGGCCCTGCTTGCCCACCGTGCGATGCAGCCGCGCCAGCTCGGAGGCCAGGTGCTCCGTCACCGCCACGAGGTCGTTGAACGTGTCCGCGATGCGGCCGCCGACGCCGGTCCAGTCGGCGGGCAAGCGGGCCGAGAAGTCGCCGCGTCGCAGCGCCTGCAGGGCGCGGAGCAGCTGCGCGCTATCGATGCCCGACAGCGATGGACTGGGGGCGATGGCCATGCGTCTCCCTCCGCTGGAGAGTCTCGAGCCCAATAACTGGAAGGTGCGGGGCCGACCGACGAGCACGCGTTGTGCCACCGCCTATCGCTTGATGCACAGGAGCTTGACTGCGGCCCTCGGCTTGAAATCGGTCGACCGGTCGGAACGACCGGGTAGGTTTTACCGGCCGGATTGTCCGGATTTTCGGACCGCTTGACGGGCCGCTCCCGCCGGCACTAGGCTCGCCGTGCCGCGAGACCGCGAAAGCCTCGGCGACGCGAGAGGAGGATGCGATGAGCAACGACGCCGGCCGGGTGATCGATGCCGATGGACACGTGCTCGAGCCGGCCGACCTCTGGGTGAAGTATCTGGAGCCGGCGTACCGCGAGCGCGCCATCCGGATCGCTCGCGATCACGAGGGCTACGAAGTGCTGCTGATCGACGGCCAGCCGCTCAAGACGCTGCGCGGGCAGCTGGGCGCGCTGGGCGGCATCGACATGGATGCGCGCGAGCTGCTCACGCGCGGCCACGTGACCTACGCGGAAGGCTGCCCGCCCGGTGGCTACGACCCGATCGCGCGGCTTCGGGTGATGGACGGCGAGGGTATCGACGCGGCCCTGCTCTACCCGACCATCGGCATCTGCTGGGAGGGCCACGTCACCGACGGCGCGCTCGCGACCGCCTACACCCGCGCCTACAACCGCTGGCTCGTCGATTTCTGCCGGCCCTCGCCGAACCGCCTCTACCCGATCGCGCACATCTCGCTGCTCGATCCGGCCGGGGCGGTGGAGGAGACGGTGCGCGCGCGCCGGGACGGCTGCGTCGGCATCTATCTCTCTCCCGACCTGGCGGCGCGGGGCGGCCGTCACTTCGACGACCCCGTGTTCGCGCCCTTCTGGGAGACCGCGCAGGAGCTCGAGATGCCGATCGCCTTCCACGTCGTCGTGCGCGACCGGCAGTGGTTCCGCCAGTGGCTCCGCAAGGACCCGTCGGACGGCCTGTTCGGCTTCGCGTTCCTGGCCATCGATGTCATGGCCGCGTTCACCCAGATGCTGTGCGCCGGCATGTTCGAGCGCTATCCGCGCCTGCGCTGCGCGGTGCTGGAGGCCGGCTCCAACTGGATCGCCGCGTGGCTCGATCGGCTCGACCACAAGTACCGCGTCATGGCGCATCGGACGCCGATTCGCACGGAGCCCAGCGCGTACTTCTATCGGCAGTGCCTGATCTCGGCCGACCCGGACGAATCGGTCACCGCCGAGATGGTCCGGCATCTGGGTGCCGACTACTTCATCTGGGCCTCGGACTACCCGCACATCGACGCCTCGTTCGGCGTGGTGCGCGAGCTTCGGGCGCACCTGGCCTCGCTGCCCGAGGACGCCCGCCGCAAGGTGCTCGGCGACAACGCGGCCCGGTTCTATCGGCTCGCCGCCTGACTCCCGGCGCGCCCCCGGCTGATGCGGCGCACTGGCCGGGATTGACCGGTTCGGCGTCCCGAGACTAAGCTGCCTCACCTGTCCGACGGTCTCGGCTCGAGCGACGTCGCGCGCGGGCCGGAGAGAGGCCTCCATGGAGCTGATCAGCCGGATGATGGACGGCTCGATTCCCTACGACACCGAGGGCCGACTCGGGCCGGTGTCCTCGGGGCCCGGAGCCCGGCAGGAGGACCGGATCGAGCGGCTCCGGGAGGTGCCGCTCTTCGAGGGCTGCAGCCGGCGGCAGCTGCGGAGCGTCGCGCGGATCGCCCACGTGTTCGACGTGCCCGCGGAGACCGTCCTGACCCGGGCCGGCGAGCCGGGCGACGAGTTCTTCCTGATCCTCGACGGGACCGCGCGCGTCGAGGTGTCGCCCGACAAGCAGGCGACGCTGCACCCCGGCGCCTTCTTCGGCGAGATGAGCCTGCTCGACGGCGGACCGCGGTCCGCGACGGTGGTGGCCGACACGCCCGTCCGCCTGCTCGTGATCGGGCGCAAGCATTTCGCCGTGCTGCTCGAGGACGTGCCGGGTCTCACCTCGACTCTGCTGACGACCCTGTCGCGCCGCGTGCGACAGGCCGAGGAGCAGGCGCAGCGCGACCGGGCCTCCGCGGCCGGTCGGTGACCGGCCTCCGCTGGGAGGATTTCGAGCCGGCCGAGATCGAGACCGGAGAGACTCGCGTCTTCCTCCGCCGCACCGGGACCGGCCACGGCCTCCTGCTGCTGCACGGCTTCCCCGAGACGCATCTGATGTGGCGGAGGGTCGCGCCCATCCTGGCCCGGCGCTTCACCGTCGTCTGCGCCGATCTGCGCGGCTACGGCGGCAGCGGCTGCCCGCCTTCCGCGCCCGACCATGCCCCGTACGCGAAGCGGGCCATGGCGCGCGACATGGTGACGGTCATGGAGCGGCTCGGCTGCCCGCGCTTCTCGGTCGCGGGGCACGACCGCGGCGGCCGGGTTGCGTATCGGCTCGCGCTCGACCATCCCGGGCGCGTGGAGCGGATCGCGGTGCTCGACGTGGTGCCCACCGCCGAGGTGTGGGAGCGCGCCGACGCGCGGCTCGCGCTCGGGTTCTGGCCGTGGTCGCTGCTGGCCCAGCCCGAGCCGCTGCCCGAGCGCCTGCTGGCCGCGGCGCCCGAGGCCATCGTCGATGACGCGCTCGGGGCGTGGGGCTCGCCTCCGGCGACGTTCCCGCCCGACGTGCGCACGGCGTACGTCGAGGCGCTCCGCGATCGCGCGCACGCGCACGCGATCTGCGAGGAGTACCGCGCCGCCGCCACCATCGACCGCGAGCACGACACGGCGGACCGGCGCGCGGGGCGCCGCATCGCGTGTCCGCTGCTGTCGCTGTGGAGTAGTACCGGCGCCCTCGGCGCCTGGTACACGGAGGCGGGCGGGCCGCTCGCTCTCTGGCGGGCGTGGGCCGCTGACGTCCAGGGCCGCGCGCTCGACGGCGGCCACTTCCTGCCCGAGGAGCAGCCGGACGAGACGGCCGACGCGCTGATGCGTTTCTTCGCGGCCGCGTCCTGACCGCGGCCGGATGCCGTATCATGCCGGCAGAGGAGGCCCCATGGACTACACGCGGATCTCTGCCGACTGCCACATCGACATGCCGTGGATGCCGCCTCATCTGTTCACCGCCAACGCGTCGGCTGCGCTGCGCGACCGCATGCCCTACGTCACCGACGGGCCCGACGGGCCGCGCTGGACGGCGCGCAACGGCGCTGCGTTCGGATTGGTCGGCGGCGTGGGGCCGTCGGGGCAGAAGTACGTCCCGGGCCTGCACTACCGCGCGGATGTGATGGCAGCTACCGGTCTTTACGATGACGGCCGGAAGGGGATACGTCGGCCCACGGATCCGACGCTGCGGATCTTGGACATGGAGCGCGACGGCGTGCAGGCCGAGATCATCTTCGGCATCCTGGGCGCGGCCACGCGGCTCGGGGACCACGAAGCGGCCGCCGAGATGTTCCGCATCTACAACGACTGGCTCGTGGACTTCTGCCGTCACTACCCGGAGCGCCACATCGGGCTGGCCTGCCTGCCGTACGGCGACATCGGCGCGGCGGTGCGCGAGATCCACCGGGTGGCCAAGATGGGGCTGCGTGGCCTCGAGCTGTCCTGCTCGTGGGACATGGAGCCGATGTGGCATGAGTCGTGGGAGCCGTTGTGGCAGGCGGTGAACGACGTCGGCCTGCCGCTACACTTCCACACGTTCCCCACCATGCCGCCGAGCGTGCGGGAGCGGGCGACCGGCCTCACCCGGCGCGCCGCCATGTTCACCAGCGTGTCGGGCTTTCAGATGAACCTGATCAACATCCTGGCCGCGGTGATCGGCAGCGCGGTGCTCGAGCGCTATCCGGGCATTCGCATCTCGTTCGGCGAGAGCGGGATCGGCTGGCTCCCCTACGCGCTCGATCGGATGGACTTCGAGTGGGAGGACCGCTTCCGCGACCTGGGCCTCACCATGAAGCCCAGCGACTACTGGCGGCGGCAGTGCAAGGCCACCTTCCAGTTCGACCGGATCGGCACGCAGATGATCCACGAGATCGGCGAGGACACGCTGATGTGGGGCTCGGACTATCCCCACGGCGACGGCGTGTGGCCGGAGTCGTCCAGGTACATCGAGGAGCAGTTCGGCCACCTGCCGCCCGCCACCGTCCGCAAGATCGTCTGCGACAACGCGGGCAAGTTCTACGGCCTAGTCAAGTAGCGGACCGCGAAGGCCACCGCGATGGAGAGGATCCGCCTGCTTCTCCCGGAAGGCTATCGGGCGTCGCCGGGTGAGGTTGTGACCGCGGCCCGCCGCCGGTCCGGGCGCCGATCACCGCGAGCGCGCCGTGGCGGTGTTCGCGTGAGGATGACGGGGCGGAGCGAGGCCGGCGCGCTGACGGCGGCCCAGATCCTGCGCGCTCGGCGTAGATCTGTACCGGATCGATCCGGGGGCCATTGGCGGCAAATACCTCGACCAGACCCAAGAGCGGCTCGGCCGCCTGTTCGACGCGGCGGAGCAGAGCGGTGCCGTCCTCCTGCTCGACGAGGCCGACGCGGTTCGGGAAGCGCCTCCACAGCAAGACCGCCATGACCGATACGCCGACGTGGAAATCAACTATCTCCGCCAGCGGATCGAGGCCGATCGCGGCCTCGTGATCCTCACTACCGGCCACCGCCGTCGACTGGACGCCGTCTTCGCGAGACGATGCGACTACGTCGTTCGGGTCCCGTCGCCCCGGCAGGGGCGCCAGCTCCCGGAGCCTTAGGCCCCCGGCGCCTCCGGGGCGGTGCCGTCGGAGGGCGAGAAATCGGCACAGTCTCGCTGGGTGTCGTTGAGCGGAAATCCACTCAGCACGCGGGCGAGCTGGTCCGCGCCCATGATGGGCCCATGCTCGGAGCGAAAGCGGATGATGGCGGCCGCCTGCGCCGGACCGAACCCGGGCACCTCGAGCAGCTCCTGCTCGTTGGCCAGATTGACTCTCACCTTGGTTGCCATGAGCGCCTCCTCCACCGCGTAACGGGCCAGCCTAGCGGCCGGGACCCGCGTACAGCGGCTTTTTGCTCGCCTGGTCGACTTCCTCTGCGTCATGAGGATGATGGTCTCGCAGTGGGCCCCGCCGGAAGCGACCACTGCCAGCGAGATGGTCGAGGCGCTGGTGTGGTCCCCCACGTCCGCGATCACGAAGGCGTCAGCGTCACCGAATGGCTGCCAATCGGCCGATGTTCGGTCTCGCGCGGGTGCCGGAAAGCGAAACCATCATGCCGGAGGTGACGAGGCGGTATGCTCGCGCTCTGGGTGTCCACCGCCTCGATCACGCTCTCGGCCACCATCTGTCGAGCGACTGCTGACCTCAATGACTCACGATGAGGGTCTCTCGCAAGATGTTCGCCTCCAGCTCGAGCTCGTCGAGGCGGTGCTTGACCAGGTCGCCGATGCTGACGAGGCCACAGAGCCGGCCCGCTCCGTCGACCACCGGCAGGTGCCGGACGCGATGGCGCGTCATGCGCGCCATCACCGCGGTGACGCGATCCGCCGGCGCGCAGGTGAGCACCGGGCTCGTCATCACCCGCGACACCGGCAGCGCGAGCAGATGCTCGCCGTGCTCGATCAGCCCGCGCACGATGTCCCGCTCGGAGACGATGCCGAGGATGCGCGCGCGACCCTCGCTCAGGACCACCAGCGCGCCGATGCCCCGGCTCTTGAGGGTCCAGGCGACCGAGTAGAGCGTGGTTTCGGGTGTGGTGGACTCGACGTGGGTGCCCTTGGATCTCAGGATGGTGGCGACGGTCATCGCAGGCCTCCCTTCTCTCTGACGCGAAGGGTCGTACCGGCTGCCCCGGAATCGTCTTAGACGGTAGACCCGCGTCCGGAGACGGTCAAGGCCGAGTCTAGGCCATTGACACGTCTCACGCCCTTTCCCATACTGCCTCCACTTCCACGAGGTTGACCGTCCGGTCCTGAGGGCACCGCCCTCGTTCGACGGAGGTCAGGGTCATGGCGAGCCGGGTCGTCGATGAGCTGCGGCGAGCAACGGACGCGGTCTGGGTCAGGCTGAACGCGCAGCTCCAGGGCATGGAGTCCCACCTCGAGCGCTCGGATGCGCCGGGGGAGTGGACGACCAGGCAGGTGCTGTGCCATCTGCTCTCGGAGCCGGGCTGGCGTCCGCTGCCGGTTCTCTTCTCCTTCGCCATCGACGAGCCGCCGGTGATTCAGATCGAGCCCGGCCGCACCTTCGTCACGCCCGAGCGCCAGATGATGCGCCTGCATCAGTTCGTCAAGGCGCTCGACCGGCATCGGATCGAGGTCTTCGAGTACATGGAGACCCTGACTGAGGAAGGCCTCGCCCGCCGGAAGGCGCGCATCCCGCTCTTCAAGTCGGTCCTCGGCACGGAGGAGGTGACGATGCCCGACTGGGTGCGCATCATGCTCGGCCTCCACTGGGACGATCACGCGGGCCAGCTGGCCAAGATACGGAAGGCGGCTGGCCTGCCCGAGGCCGCCGGAAGTCATGGCACGCATTGACCTGATCAACGTCTGCAAGACGTTCGACCAGCGGGAGCGCGTCCGCTCGGGCTCACACGGCTCGGCGATGCCGGACGTCGTCGCGGCGCCGAGCGGGGCCCGCGCATCGGGCTTCTCCATCCAGAACCTGAACCTGACGGTTCACGACGGCGAGGCGCTCGTCGTCCTGGGCCCGAGCGGCTGTGGCAAGACCACCCTCCTCCGGCTCATCGCAGGCCTGATCCCCACGGATTCGGGAACGGTGCAGTACGACGGGATCGACGTGACGGACTTGCCACCCGGGGAGCGGCGCATCGGGATGGTCTTCCAGAACTACGCGCTCTATCCGCATCTTGTGTCGAGAACAAACGTCCTCTCGTACTTCCTCTTCAAAAAGAAGACGCCGGAGCTGACCGAGATGGCCCGGGCCAAGTATCAGCGGACCAGCGAGCTCATGGGGGTCGATTTGGCCCACCTCCTGGATCGCAGGCCGGGCACCCTGTCCGGCGGCGAGAAGCAGCGGGTGGCACTGGGGCGCTGCATCACCCGGGACCCGGCAGTGTTCCTGCTCGACGAGCCGTTCTCCAATCTCGACCAGGCCCTACGGGAGAAGTACCGCGTGAACTTGAAGATGCTGCTCAAGCAGTTCGAGGTCTCCACCGTGTACGTGACCCACGACCATGTCGAAGCCCTGATCCTGGCCGACCGGCTGGCCATCATGAGCCACGGCGCCATCGAGCAGGTCGGAACCTACGACGAGATCTACCGGGAGCCCCGGAACGCCTTCGTCGCGGGGTTCCTGAACCGGCACGTCGGCACACCACCCATCAGCTTCATCGACGCCAGACACATGCCTCCGCGGTACCGGCTAGGCGACGTCCAGGTGGGCGTGCGCCCCGAAGATCTGATCGTGTCGACGCTGGACGGGGACGACGGGGTCCCGGGGACCATCACCGACCGCCTCAGCCTGCCAATGCGCAACGCCGCGATCCTCAGCATCCGCGTGGCCGAGCACGAGGTCTACGCGCAGACCGCCGAGACGGACCTGACACCGGGTCAGCCGGTCCGGCTCGGCTTCAAGCGCTTTCACGTGTTCGACCGGGCCGGCACGCGGCTCGGGACCTACCCGGATACGGTCGTCGGCGGCCGGGTATCGTCGGCGACCGGGTATGTGATGCCCCAAGTGGCCAGCCGCGGATTCACTCCTGGGGGCGCCCGTTCGCCGCTGGGAAGCCTCGAAAGCCCAGGCCGTGACCCGAGCCATCAGATAGCTCAATTGTAAGTGGGCGAGCGCCGCCGGGGAATGTCGCGCCGCTCGCACGATATTCACCCGAGTTGTTCAAGCGCACTGGACTGTCTCTTAAACCGCACCGCGATCTGCGCGTCGGTGTGTATTTATTTTCCCTATCCTTTCATCGGTAAGGGCAATTTATCCTTGACAGCCGGCTGGGGCGTCCCATACTTTTGCGCTGCGCCACGAGGCAGTGTTGCGCAGTGCTGGATGTTCACCCGAGTGTGCAGCGTACTGGACGGTCTCGATGCCTCAAGCCGAGCGTAATCTTCGCTCGTCCAATTCAGGCTCGCTTCGGAGGCGAGCCCTGCGAGGAAGTGAACGCGATTCACCCATGGATGACGCCGTCGCGGTCGGAGACTCGTGCGGGAGGGGCGCCACGCGGACGGGACGTCGAGGATGAACAAAAGGACGGGTCCCGCCGATATGCGCCCTAATAGAATGAGGGAACCTTGATGCGAACGAAAGAAGCATGCGCGACACGCCTGTCCTTCATCATTGCCACGATGGTCTCGGCCGCGATCGCCGTATGGCTGCCGGCGGTCCCCGCCCATGCCCTGAATCTCTTGATCCAGGCCAACAACCAGACCTGTGTCAGCATCAACGCGGGTTCCACCGCCACAGTCTCCATCCCAACGGGGACCCGTAATTGCGGGACTCTCACGGGAGCGATCACGATCTCGTCACGACCCGGTACGACCGCCCAGGTCCTGGCATTGTCCCCCAGCGGCAGCCAGAACCAGGTGGTCATCAAGAACGTCGTGATCAAGAATAACAACCTCAGTTCTGGCGTCGTGGTGAAGATCACCGCCAACCACTTGTTCGCCAGTACCGTCGTCGCCAGTCCCGCTCAACGCGCCTACGGCATTGGTCTGAACGCGAGCTTCACCAGGTTGGTCAACGGTACCGCGGTGCTGGCCGCGAACAATGCGATCACGAAGACGGGGTCTTACACCTACTCCTGCCCCGGGTGCACCGACCAGATCGGAGGTCTCGTTTTCAACCCACCGAATCCCTCCACCGGGTACACGGTTCCCTCGGTTGGCTCGACGAGCCTGAATACGATCCCGATCCCGGCCCCGAGCCTGAGTGAGTCCCCCCGCAATTGCGCGAGTTTCGGGAAGGGTTGCACAACCGGGGAGACGCTCCAGACCATAGTCACGATCTTCCTCGGGAAAGCCGGCGATCTGGTGACGATCCCGGGTGGGGATCACACCGCCGCCGGCGGCTGTGGGAAGAACGAGATGAATTGTGACCCCACGGTGTTCCCCAACGCTATCCTGGGTGCGCTGTCGGCGGCCGCGACGTTGCAGCAGAACACGCCGAACCCCTCGGTCAACCCCAACGACAAGGGGTCCCTGGCGGTCAATCTGATATGCAACCTAGCCTTCTCGTGTGAGACGGTTGATCAAGGGAGCCTGCGATTTGGGCCAGCCGGGGCTCGGCCCACGAGCGTGCAGCTGAAAGACCTTAACAATGACGGTATCGTTGACCTGAAGGCCACGTTTGCCAACCAGCAGACGGGGATCATGTGCGACGGCGAGAACATGACGACGCTGAGCGGCACGAATACCTTCCCAGGCTTTGGGCTTCTGGAGTTCGACGCGCCCGTCGGCTTCGACATCAAGTGCTAGTAGCCCCATGACGCTCGGCTGCCTATGAGGTCAGGGAAGGGGGGACTGCCCTCCCCCCTGCCCCGTCCGCTGGTCTGGGCACTGGCCGTGGCGGTGGTCGTTCTCCACGCCACGGCCGCCCAGGCCCAGGTGACGACTGCGATCACGCCGACCCCGGGCGCGGGGGCCCTGGGTACCCTGGTCAACCAGGCTGGCAACACGGTCGACATCACCGGCGGTACGCGCGCCGGTGGCAATCTGTTCCACAGCTTCGGTCTCTTCAGCGTCGGCACCGGGGACATCGCGAACTTCAGCAACACGACCGGGGCGGGCGTGGCAAACATCCTGGGTCGCGTCACCGGAGGACAGGTATCGGCGATCCAGGGAGCGATCCAGACCACGAACTTTCCCGGCGCGAACCTCTTCCTGCTCAACCCGGCTGGCTGGGTGTTCGGTCCCGGGGCGGCGCTGAACGTGAGCGGCTCCTTCCACGTGAGCACGGCGGACTACATCCGTTTCGCAGATGCCGCCAAGAGCACCTTCTGTGTCGGCGGCTGTCCGAACGGGCAGCCGAGCGTCCTCTCGGTCGCGGCTCCGGCTTCGTTCGGGTTCCTTGGGCCATCGCAGGCCTCGATCTCGATTCAGCAGACCGCTCTGCAGGTACCCGACCTGGCGACCCTGTCCGTGGTTGGCGGCGGCGTGCAGATCGACTCCTCCACCCTGTCCGCTCCCGGGGGTCGGGTCCAGATCGGGAGCTTCGCATCGGCCGGCGAGGCGACGGTGAACGGGCTCGAGGGCGCCTTCGCCACGCTCGGTCCGATTCAGATCTTCAACAACTCGGTGATCCGAGCGACCGGGACGGCGGGCGTCGACAGCCTCGGGAACATCGTCGGCCTCGACGGGGGCTCGGTGTTGATCCGTGGAGGCCAGGTGGATCTCTCCGGCTCGCTCATCGACAGCAGCGGAGCGACGGCGTTCGACGCGTTCGGCAACTTCCTGGGTGGCACGACCGCCGGTACGGTCATCATCCGGGGTGGACAGCTCGTCCTGACTGGCGGCTCCTCCATCACCAGCGTGAATAACGGAAGCGGCAGCCCCGGGGTCGGGATCCGGATCGAGGCCAGCGGCGACGTCGTGATGGCCGGCGGCTCGTCGATGCAATCGGCATCCAACCTGTCGGGAGACGCCGGCGCCGTGCAGATCCAGGCCGACGGTCTGAAGATGAGTGAGTTCGCGTTCATCAGCAGCTTTGCCCACGGCGGCGGACGCGGCGCCGACGTCTCCATCGATGTCGGGAGACTGACGCTCGAAGGTGGCGCTCGAATCGACAGCTCGACGGACGCGTTCTCGCCGCCGGCCGGGGCCGGAGGTGACATCACCGTCAGGGCCACCGGGCCGGTCACGATCGCGGGCCAGTCCAGTGGTATCGCCACCATCACGCTCTCGAGCGAGCCGACGGCAAAAGGCGGTGCGGTAACAGTGTCGGCCCAGTCGCTGGCCGTCGGCGATCTCGGGAGCATCGGGACAACGGCCTTCGGTCCGGCGGCGGGGGGAAGCATCGCGATCAACGCCGGAGACCTCAACGCGAGTGGTGGCGCGACGATCACGAGCACCACGTTTCAAGGCCAAGGAGGCAACGTCTCCGTGACCGCGACGGGCTCGGCCTTGATCTCCGGGGCCGGGACCGCGATCAGCAGCGGAGGCAACGTCGGCGCCTTCAACGTCGCTCCCGCCGGCAACATCGCGGTGAATGCGGGCACCCTGACCGTCGCCGACTCCGGCGTGATCCAGAACGGCACGAGCCTGGACGTGGCCGGCAACATCACCGTCACTGCCACGGATTCCATCGTCCTCCGGAATGGCGGGGCAATCCTGAGTCAGGCGTTCACCAACAACGTGGGCAATGTGACGATCTCGACTCCGAACCTCGCCATCGACAACGGCCTCATCCAGACCAGCACGATCCAGGATGGCAACGCGGGCAACATCGTGGCCGACGTCGGCACGCTGAGCCTGACCGGAGGTGGGCAGATCGTCGCGAGCAGCGCATTCTCCGCAACCGGCGCGGGCGGGAGCATCAAGATCACGGCGAACGACGTGTTCGCCTCAGGACGATCTCCGGGCACGCCGGTGAGCCCCTTCAGCCAGGACGTCCGCAGCGGTATCTTCAGCACGACCGACGGTGTCGGAGCGGCCGGACAGATCGCGGTCGCGGCACGTACCGTGAACCTGGCCGACACCGGCCGGATCGACAGCAGCACGTCGGGCGCCGGGCAGGGGGGGACGATCGTGGTGAATGCGGGGAACGTCTCGATCTCGGGCCCGGGCACCGGGCTCTTCAGCACCGCCACGAGCACCGGAGACGCCGGTCAGATCGCGGTGTCTGGGTCGAGCGTGAGCCTCGCCAACCAGGGGCAGATCTCGGCGTCCGCATCAGGGGCCGGGGGAGCGGGGACGATCGCCATCGACGCGGGCTCGCTCTCCCTGAACGGGGGAGCCAGCCTGCTGTCCAACACCAGCGGGACCGGTCCCGGCGGTGATATCAACATCACCGCGGCAGACGCCACGCTGCAAAGCGGCTCCACGATCTCCGCGAACAGCACGGGCAGCGCCGAGGCGCTCGCGGGCAACATCAACCTGGTCTTCGGGAGCACGCTCTCGATGCAGGGCGGCAGCGCGATCACCACCACGTCGCTCCTGGCCGACGGGGGCAACATCTCGATCACCAGCACCGGATCCACGTTCAGCCTCTTCGATAGCCAGATCACCACCAGCGTCCAGAGCGGCTTCGGTCAGGGCGGCAACATCACGATCGGGTCCGACCTGCATGCGCTGAGCTTCCTGGTCCTTTCCGACGGCCAGATCCGCGCCGACGCCTTCGGAGGCCCCGGCGGCAACATCCGGCTCTTCGCGGATACCTTCCTCTCGAGCGGGAGCATCCTGAGCGCGTCCTCCGCGCTCAGCGCGCCGGGCACGATCGATGTCCAGTCCCGGTTCACCGATCTCAGCAGCGCCCTGGTACAGTTGCCCGCGAACGTGCTGGAGGCGACCGCTCTCCTGCGGGCGTCCTGCGCCGCCCGGCTCGCCGAGGGCAAGGCGAGCAGCCTGGTCGTGGCCGGCCGCGAGGGTGTGCCGCCGGAGCCCGATGGGCTCCTCGCGAGCCCGCTGGTTCTCGACGGGTGGACGGCCAGCGAGCGCACTGCAGCGGAGGAGCCGGGCGGAGCCGCGCCATTGCTCACCCTGAGGTGGCCGACGACGCTGGGCACGGCGTGCCGCTGATTGGCTGGGCCAGGGAACACCCCGGCCGACGACACGTTCCAGCACCCCGCCCGTGGTGGCTGTTCGTCACCCTGGCGCTCCTCTCGTTACCCACTCCTGCGCTCGCGCAACGACTCACTCCCCGGATGGGCGAGCCGCCTCCGCTGCTCCAGGAGCAGCCCGCGCCACCTCCCGCCCCGGTCCTGCCACCCGTGCCGGCGCCCGAGCTGCGCCCGCGGGCGCCCGGGGCCCTGCCGACGCTGCGCGTCTTCGTCCGGGACATCCGCGTCGTGGGTAGCACGGTGTTCACCACCGAAGAGCTGGACCGGGTCACCGCCCCCTACGTCAACCGCGAGCTGTCGACCGAGGACCTGGAGGCCCTCCGCACCCGGCTCACCCTGCTGTACGTCGACCGCGGGTACGTGAACTCCGGCGCCATCCTGCCGGATCAGTCGCTCACCGATGGGGTCGTGACCTACCAGATCGTGGAGGGCGGCCTCACCGACATCGAGATCCAGGGCAACCGCTGGTTCCGGTCCCGCTACCTCCGCGATCGCCTCCGCCTGGCGGCCGGCCCACCGCTGAACGTCAACACGCTCCAGGAGAAGCTCCAGCTGCTGCTGGAGGACGAGCGGTTCCGGCGCCTCAACGCCCAGCTTCGTCCCGGCGCCAAGCCCGGGGAGAGCGTGCTGGACGTGTCGGTCGACGAGCGCCTGCCGTACCGGCTGGTGCTCGGCACGGACGACTACCAGGCGCCCTCGGTGGGCGGGCTCCGCGGCTTCGGGGGCTTCGATCTCCTGAACGTCACCGGCAACGGCGACACCCTGGGGCTGCGCTTCGCCGGGTCCGAGGGCCTCCGGCCGCTCGTCGACGTGCGGTATGCGATCCCGGTCACCAAGTGGGATACGACCGTCAGCTTCGAGTACCACCGGGAATACTTCGTGGTCGTCGAGGAGCCGTTCGACCAGCTCGACATCACGAACACCTTCGTGATCTACACGTTGGGCATCCGCCAGCCGATCTACCGAACGCTGAACACCGAGATCGCACTGGAGCTGATCGGCGAGCGTCTGTCCAGCGACACGACGCTGCTCGGGGAGGATTTCTCGCTGTCGCCGGGCGCGAGCAACGGCAAGTCGGTGGACACCGCCATTCGGTTCGTCCAGGAGGCGGTCCACCGCACGCGGAATCTGGTGCTCTCGGCCCGCTCTCGTCTCTCGTTCGGCATCGACGCGCTGGGGGCCACGATCCACAGCGGCGACGAGCCGGACGGCGAGTTCTTCGCGTGGCTGGGGCAGTTCCAGTGGGTCCAGCGGTTCCCGTTCCTCGACATCTATTCGATCGCGCGCACCGACGTGCAGCTCTCCAACAAGCCGTTGCTGGTGCAGGAGCAGATGTCGGTCGGGGGACGCTACACGGTACGCGGCTACCGCGAGAACACCTTGGTGCGCGACAACGCATTCATCGCTTCGGCGGAAGTGCGCCTACCCCTGGTGCAGCGCACCCGGTGGGCCGACTACCTGGAGCTGGCCGCGTTCTACGACTACGGGCGCGCCTGGAACGTGAACCCTCCGAATCCGAGCCCCATCGACATCTCGAGCATCGGGGCCGGACTCCGTTGGGGCGTCACCATCCCGGCGGGGCAATTCTCGGTTCGGCCCCAGCTCGAGGTCTACTGGGGCCACCAGCTCCGGAACGTGACCATCCCCGGCAGCGGGACGCCGGGAGGCACGCTCCAGGATGCGGGCGTGCACTTCCAGTTCCTGGTGGCGATCCAGTGAGAGCCCGGGCCTGAACCGCCCGGCTCGCCTACTCGACCTTGGGCAGTCCCGCCTGACTCAACAGCTGGGCCCGACCTTCGCGAATGGTCGGGTCGTTGGGGGTCTGGTCCAGCAGATCGGCAATCGCGCCGAGCGCGTCGTACCACAGGCCCGCCTCGGCATAGATCATCGGCAGCGTCTCGGGCCGGGCGTCCGCCAGCCGGGCGCGGAGCTCGGGGCTCGGCTCGACCCGCTCGATGGTGCCGCCGGCCAGGACGTCGCGCGACCGGCGCGCCGAGTCGACGACCACGGTGACGAACCACTTGTACTGCACGCCGGGCTCCAGCTTCACGCCGTAGTCCGACAGACGAATCCGCTGTACGCCCGACTGGACCGGCTGGGGCAGACGGACCTCGAGCAGCGGTTTCACCGCCCGGTCATCACTGATCGTCACCTCGACCGGAGCGGGAGTGGTGCTCGACAGGTACCAGGAAAGGGAAGGCTGCTCGAGGGACGTGAGCGCTCGACCTTCGGGAACCAGGGCCGTGACGCTGACGCTACCGCCTCCTCGGCTGCCTCCGCCGACCCGACCACCCGGCGCTCCCCGCAACGGCGGCCGATACACCAGGCCCGACGGCTGAAATCCGGCCTGCCCGGCGCCGGGGGCGTCGGCCTTGCCTGCCGCGGCCGGAGCCGGGGTCGGACGGTCGTCGCGCTGCTGAGCCCGCACCGACGAGGCCGAGGCAACCAACAACGTGGGAGCGAGAAGCCCTGCTGCAACCACTCGGGTGATTCTCATCGCCGGTCCCCCTCTACCGCGAGCCTGATGCCCACCGCCGCCCGAGACTGCGTAAAGCATGCCGCCCGCTCGGGGGGTGAGAGTCTTCGCGGTCGAGCAATCTTTATCAGGGGTTCCCCGTTCAGCTGAGGCCGCGCGACCACGCCGCCCGGGCATTTGTCCGGGAGCCCGAGGCAGCGTGCCCGGCACCGCGAGCGCATTGCGTCACGGTTGGGAGTCCGCGCGGAGGCCGATCTGCTTGAGCAAGTCCTGGCGCTCGCTCTGCAGGGAGACGTCACCGGGCGCGCCGTCGATGAGGTCTGAAATGGCGGCCAGCGCGTCGTACCAGTACCCGCCTTCCGCGTACACCGCCGGCTTCTCTTGAGCCCTGGCCGCGGCCAGCCGGGACTGGAGAGCCTCTGGCACATCCGCGCGCTCGATGGCTCCGCCCGAGAGGATGTCCCGGGACCGCCGACCGGGGTCCGTGACCACCGCGATGAACCAGCGGTACGCCACGCCCGGCTCAAGCCGCACCCCGTGGTCCGCCAGACGGACGCGCTGAATCCCACCTTGCTGCGGGGCGAGCAGGGAGGTTTCCAGCAGCGGCTGGGCCTGCCGGGGATCCATCACGGTCAGCTCGAGAGGCAGGCTGATGGGGTTCGAGATGAACCAGAAGAGCGACGGCTGCTCCACGGCCGTGAGCCCGGTATGATCGGGAGCCAGCACGGACAGCACGAAGACGTCCCGGGCGACTCCCCGCGTGGCGCCGCCGATCCGGCCGCCCGGCGCCCCCCGGATGGGCGGCTTGTAGACCGGGGTTGGCGCCGAAGCGGCCGAGGCGGCGGGCTGCGAAGAGCCCGGCGCAGATGCGGGCGGGCTCTTGGTCTCCTGCGACAGACCGGCAGTGGCGGGAAGCAGAATCGCCATCGACGCGACAACGGCCAGGCAGCGTGTGCGGGTCATGTGCGGACCTCCCCGGGATGCAGTCTACCGCGTCCCAGCGGCGATCGACGCGCGTCCGATCACCCGGTAGATGTCGACCTTCTGCTGCTTCCCCTTCAGGGCGAGATTGGCCACGTACTCGGTCTCGAAGCGGTTGCCGAGGTGGGCCAGCGTGGTGTCTCCGATGAGGATCCGGCACGGATACTCGTCCGGGTCCGGCGCGAACAGGTCCTTGTCCAGGCTTTCGAGCCGCGCCGCGGTGTTGACCGCGTCACCGACCACGAGGTATTCGGATCGCTCCGCGCTGCCCAACGTGCCACCCACCACGGGGCCGGTGAAGATGCCGATGCGCATCCCCGACGTGGGGAGCCCGTCGGCGCGCCACCGGGCATTCAGCTCGCGGAGCGTCTGCCCCATGGCCAGGGCACAGCTCACCGCGTTGACTGCGTCCTGCGCGATCTCCTCCTCCGTCTTCCGCGGGGCCGGCACCCCGAACGCGACCACGATGGCATCACCGGCGTACTGCCGGACCACTCCCCGATGCGCCGTGACCTGGCGCGCCATGCCGTCCATGAACGTGTTCAGCCACTCCATGAGCTGCTCGGGTGACAGCCTCTCCGCCACCGGAGTATATCCCGCAATGTCCGTGAACAGCATCGTCGCGACGAGGCGCTGGGAGCGAGGCCGCCCGCCGTCGAGGAACTGGTCGCGCTCTCGCCAGATCGTCTCCGCGACCTCCTTCGAGACGTGCCGGGAGAACAGGCGCATGAGGTTGGAGCGGTCGAGCATCTCCCGGTAGGACACGTACCCGGTGACGAGGGCCGCCGAGCCCACCCAGGCCAGGGCCGGCGGCACGAGCGGAAGCCACCACCGTCCGACGAACGACGCGAGGTCCAGGCCGCCCAGTGCGAGGAGGCATCCCACCCCGGTCAGGGCGAGCTTCCACGGCGAGCGGATGGCGAAGCCCACGAGACCGCCCAGCCCGCTCCAGAGCAGGATCCACCCCGTCTCCTGCCAATCGGCAAGCGAGCCCATGGGCGCGACGCCGCCGAGGCCGATCCGCAGGAGCTGGCTCACGATCTGCGCGTGGACCGCCATGCCGGCCACGTGTTGATCGGCCTGCAGTCCGCGACTCAGCGGGGTGTAGAACTCGTCCCGGATGCTCTCCGCGACGACTCCGATCAGCGCGACTCGGTCACGGATGAGCGCGGGATCGACGGCGCCCTCGAGGACCGCGGAGAACGTCACCGTCTCGAAGGTCCCGCGGGATCCGGAGTAGTCGAGCATGAACTGATAGCCGCGGGCGTCGGCCCGGACGTAGCCGCCGTGGCTGCTATCGAGCGGGCGGATGGTGGTGTGGCCGAGCCGAAAGAGGTTCGGGTCCGCGGGATCGGCCTGCGGCATCACGCCCTTCGGCTGCAGGTAGCGCAGGGCGAGCTGGAGCGGGAACGAGGGCAGCGACACGCTGCCATCGTCCAGGAAGAGCAGCGCGCGCCTCACCGTTCCGCCCGGGTCCACCAGGATGTCGTTGAAGCCGACCTGGTCGGTGCCCTCGAGCACCGGCGGCGGCCGCACCCCCTGCTTCGTTCCCTCGCTGAACTTGGTGACCACCACCGTGCGCGGGTCTCCGCGGAGCAGCTCGTGGAAGCGCTGCGTGCCGGGGGGGACCGGCACGTCGCGATAGACGTCCACGCCCACGGCCCGCACCCCGGCCTGGAGGAGCCGCTGGATCACGGTCGCCAGGGTCTCGTCGTGTAGCGGCCAGTCGCCGATCTTCTTGATGTCCTCTTCGGTGATGGCGACGAGGAGAATCCGAGGATCCATCGCGGTCTCGCGGGCGGTGATCCGGACGTACCAGTCGTAGGCCGCCAGCTCTTGAGTTTCGAGCAGGCCCAGCTGCCGAGCGCCCAGCACCGCCAGCCCGATCGCCAGCGCGATGATGCCGGTCACCGCGAGGGGACTCTCCAGCGGCCTCCAGGAGCGCGGCCAGGCCCGCCGGCTCACAGCCAGTTGTTGATCAGGAGGAAGGGCGACCAGAAGCCGGGGTGGTCGTAGCGCGGGTCGTCCAGGAGCTTGAGCTGCGCACGGCGGAGGGCCCCGACGCGCGACACCCCCGGATCGCGCAGCTCCTTGTAGAAGTCGACCACGAGCTGCGCCGACACCTCGTCGTTGACCTCCCAGAGGGTGGCGAGCGCGCTTCGGGCCCCGGCCTTGATCGCCACGCCGGCCAGGCCGAGCGCGGCGCGGTCGTCGCCCTCCGCGGTGTCGCAGGCGCTCAGCGTGAGCAGCTCCAGCGGATCGTCGCGGTACTTGAAGAGCCCGATGAACCGGTCCAGCCGGTCCACCGACAGCTTGCCGTCGAAGGCCAGGACGAAGCTCTGCTCGGCATCCCCGCTGAACTCACCGTGCGAGGCGATGTGCACGATCGTGTACCGCTCCTCCCGGAGCTTCTTCTCCACCGCCGACACCACGAACTGGTCGTCCACCAGCACGGTGCTCGTGCTCCCGTAGAGATCGCGCAGGGCGGCCAGCTCGGGGCCCACGCTCGGCAGCGCCGGGAAGCCCTGCACCGCCTGCGTCACCCCCAGCGCGAGCACCTTCACGTGGTCTCGCGGGATCGGGCGGGGATCGGTCAGGCTCAAGCCGGGTGTGATGCCGAGAGCGTACTTCGCCACGAGGAATTGCTTGCCGTCGTGGAGGGCACCCATCGGGATCGTCCGGAGCGGCCCGTCGGGGACGAAGACCAGGGTGTCGATCTTCAGATCCGCGAGGTCGCCCGCGAGCGGCCGGATCAGCCAGTCGTAGAGCTGCTGCGCATACGGCAGATACTCGCGAGTGGTCCGCTTCTCCAGCAGGCGGCGGAACCGGCGGACCTCCTGGGTGAGCCGCTCTTCCCCGACCGGCACCACGATGCTCTTGAGCCCGCTCGGCAGGCTCACCAGCAGCTCGAGGCGATCCGGCATGAGAATCGGGTAGACGACCACCGCGCTCTGCGACACGACGTCGAGCCGGGTCGCCTTCGCGAGCGCGGTGTCGACACAGTCGTCGCGGAAGTAGTCGCGCAGCTCGGCCGCCTTGAACAGCTCGACGGTCTCCCGGGCCTCCACGAGGTACGTGGTGATGTCCTCGCGTCCCCGGCGCGCCGCCGCCTGGCGGAGGAGCAGGTCCACGGTCTCGAAGTAGACCCGGCCCGCCGACTCGCGGAACGGCACCGGCGCCGCCCCGCCGCCGGTGGAGAGCTCGGGGCGGATGGTCTGCAGCGTGGCAACGGTCCGTCGGTAGGATTCGAGGGCCTCGTCCGGCCGTCCGAGCGCGTACAGGATGCGACCCGCCTGCCACTGCCATCGATAGAGCGACTCGGGCGCGTTCGCCTGCTGGGCCAGCAGCACCGCCTGGCGCGTGAGGTCCAGGGCCTCGGGGTAGCGGCGCTCGTCCTCGTAGAGCATGCCGAGGTAGCCGCGGGCATACGAGGCCACGCGCCGGTCGCCGATCTGATCGGCGGCGCCCGCCGCCGCGTTCAGCGCGGTGGCCCCTCGCTGCATCACGTCCGCGCGGCCGGGATGCGTGCCCGCCAGATCGCGGTAGCCCAGGCCGACGTTGACCAGGGCGAACGCCATGTCGTGCGACGGCGGCGTCGGCTGCAGCAGATCGAGCGCCTCGTCCAGCGCGGTCTTCGCCTCCTGCGGCCGGCCCGTCTGGCGCAGGACGGTCGAGGCGTTGCTCAGGCCGCGCGCCGCCAGCGACCGGCGCCCGGCCCGGCGACCGAGCGTGGCGCTCTCGCGATAGGCGTCGAGGGCCTCGGCCGGCTTCTGCTGGGCCAGCAGGAGGCTGCCGAGGTCGTTGAGCGCGGCCGCGGCGAGGGCGTCGTCCCCCCGCGCCTTCGCCTGCGCGATGCCCTCCCGGAGGTGCGGCTCGGCACGGTCGAGGCGTCCCGCCGCCAGCTCGACGCTCCCGAGGCCGACCAGCACCGGGGCCACGCGACCCGGGTCCCGCGACGGCTCCGCGAGCGCGAGCGCCTCCTCGAGCCGCGCCTGGGCCTGCTGGTACTGGCCGAGCGCGGCGTGCGCCTGCCCCAGAGACCGGAGGGCCCGCTCCTGCCCGGCTCGGTCACCCTGCCGGTCGTAGAGCCGGGCCGCCTGGGTCCACTCGGCGACCGCGTCGGCGAAGGCGCCCCGCTGAAACGCGCCCAGCCCGCGCCGGAACCCCTCATCCGCGGGGCCGTCCGCCGCCCAGGCCGAAGGGCCGAAGGCCAGCACGAGCAGGAGGAGCAGCGATGCATGCCTGTTCACGAGCGACACCTCTCCAGGACGGCCAAGGAATTGTCAGGATTATCGGCGGCTGGTGACGGCGTTGGCAAGCATCTTGGTGGCGTCGCTTCGCGCTGCTGTAGGTCAGTGAAAATGTCATGGGTTAACGGGTCAGTGAAAATGTCATCCCCTCATGGACACCCTCACCATGAGTGGGAAGGAAGCTCCTCGGCCCGGCATCCTCAAGGCCCTGTGC
>Ga0081455_10000247_pt1 | contig 46029 bp, 45 predicted proteins | sample TabmetS3T2R1_FD_70207 | JGI IMG/M metagenome (GOLD analysis project Ga0081455, IMG submission 70207) | Tabebuia heterophylla rhizosphere microbial communities from the University of Puerto Rico - S3T2R1 | ecosystem: Host-associated > Plants > Roots > Rhizosphere ...
CCGGGTCGCGGCTGGGGGCGGCGCGGGGGGTCACGAGGGGCGCCTCCAGTTCGTGTCCAGCTTCTCGACCTCGTCCTCCAGGGCCGTGATCTCGGCCCTGGCGGCGGCCAGGTCGCGCAGGGCCTGCTGGAGGGCGCAGGCGACGACGGCCAGGTCGGCCCCGTCGTGCTTCGACTTGCGGTCGGCCAGTCCGAATAGGTCGTGGACGCGGTGCTCGGGGGAGCCCAGGATGTAGCCGTTCTGGTGCCGGATGTGGGCGGTTTCCCGGAGGTGCTCGTCGTACCTCGCCCGCGCCTCGGCCCGCCGCGCTGCCCCAGGCAGCGCCCGGTCGCCGCCCCCCGGTGGCGGCGCCGGGGGCTCGGGCTCGATCCACGGCGGGTCGTGGTAGCGGAAGGACACCCAGTCGGTGTCGAGCACGGCCGCCGCGCAAGCGGCCGGGTCGAGCGGGGCGATGTTCTCCTTCGCCTCCAGAGAGGACGGTTGGATCGTCCCGTTCGCGGCGTAGACGGCCGACCACGCCTGGTTGGTCGAGCCCAACATCGCGGCGTTGTGCCAGGCCACGGTGGGGCGGACGCCCCCCGGCTGCGCGAGGGCCGAGAACTCCGCGAAGTTCGCCGTGGAGCCGCCGAGGCGGGCGCCGTAGTTGTTGGTCGCGTCGTTCCACTGCACGAACCCGCCGTTGGCGAAGATGGCCGCGTAGGAGGACGCCGAGGCGTTCGTCTGGAAGTGCCCGTTCATGACGAGGGCGGGCTGGCCCGACGCCGGGCTCATGGTGAACGTCCCGCTCGTCGCGTCGGTGTTGAGCCGGTTGACCGGGCTCTGGACGGCGTCGGTCGCCACCTGGGCCATCTGGAAGAACTGGAGGCTGCTCGTGGTCAACTGGAGGATGGAGCCGGGGATCGACCCGGCGCGGGCGCGGCGGCTCCCGTCCTGGCTGACGTAGGTGTTCATCCCCAGTTCCAGCGTGTTGGCGGCCGTAGTGAGCACGTAGACGGAGGCGTTGGGGAAGTCGAGGGAGGCGTAGTTGGTGCTCCACTTGCTGTCGCCCGGCCCCCAGCCCACGGAGTAGTTCCGGGCGAAGACGCCGTGGAAGACGCCGATGGGGGTGACGGAGAGGGTGCCGTTGCCGTCCAGGAGCATCCGCTGGCGCAGCACCAGGGGCTCGGCCCCCACCGCGTCGTACCAGGCGAAGTTGCCGAGGGCGTGGGTGTAGACGCGGGCGGGCTTGGTCACGTCGTCGGCGTGCCACGTCCCGTCCGCGGTGAAGTGGGCGTTCCAGGTCAGCCAGACTCCGTCCGCGGCGGGCTGGCCGAACCGGGCCATGGTGGTCGAGCGGGCGCCCGAGGCCCCCTGCTGGGCCTCGTAGAAGGTGGTCGAGTTGGCGACCCCCCCGGTCAGCTTCAGCCGCCCACTGGTCATCCGCTGCAGCCAGGCGTCGGCCGCCCCGGAGGGCTTGGCCCCGAAGGAGAGGGTGTCCCGCACCAGGGGGTCGGTGAAGGCCGCCGCCGTCTCCCGGAGGAGGTTGCCCGTTCCGGTGTAGCCGGAGACGATGGCCGCCCCGTCGAGCCCGCCCCCGCCGGCCGCCCCGAGGTGGGTGTGCTGGGCGTTCGTCCAGCCGTTGACGGTGGGGTTGTTGATGATCGGGGCGTCCAGGGTCTTGTTGGTGAGGGTGACCGCCTGGGTCGCCGTGATGCAGCCGTCCAGGATGCCGAAGTTGTCGTTGAGGTCGGTGATGAGGGCGGGGTCGTCCAGGGCCGGCTGCTTGAGGCCCAGCTTGGGCGTGGTGGTCATGGTGAGGGCGGCGGTCGGGGGCGGGGCCTCCAGGGGCGCCTGGGCGGCCATGCCGGCGGCGACGGCCTCCTGGATGGCCGCGAGGAGGGCGGGGTCGAGTTGCTCGGCCATGGGGCCTCCTAGGACAGTTGCCTCACCTGGCTCCAGGTGAGGGCGGACAGGTCGCGCCAGCGGTACAGCGAGACGGCGCGCCAGGTGCCCTGGTCGCGGACGTGCTGCTCGACGGCGACCAGGTCGACCAGCAGGGGGATCTGGCCGGTGTAGCCGGCCTCCGCCCCGCTGGCGGCCCGGAGCGAGACGCCGTCGACCGGGACGGCCACGTCGTAGACGAAGCCCCAGAGGTCGGTCAACTGGAGCGCCCCGGAGGCGCCGGCCAGGGAGCGCAGCAGGACCAGCCCCCGGTCGGGGGGCACCGGGTCGCCGTAGCCCTGCTGCCCCGAGACGGAGTAGGCCCCCGAGGACAGGTCGATGGTCATCTCGTGGCGCCAGACGGGGGTGGGGCGCAGGTCGTACTCGGTGGTCACCGAGTAGACCTGGGGGCTGGTCGTGGCGTCGTTGGTGGTCAGGCGCAGGGCCACGTCGAAGCCCCGCCCGTACAGGGGCGGGTCGAACCGCTCCCGCATCCCCACCCCGGAGGTCTGCAGGAGGCCCGCGGCGTAGCCGTAGGGGCTGGTGGTGGTGGGCAGGGTGGTGTCCAGCTTCCAGCGCAGTTGGACGCCCTGCTGCGCGGTGAAGGTCACCCCGTCCAGCTTGCGCTCCAGGGGGGCGCACAGCGGGGTCAGGGAGTACCACGCCTTGTTGATGGCCGGGAAGCGGGCCAGCAGGCGGGAGTAGTAGAGGGTGCCGGACGGGGCGTACTCGTAGGCCGGGTCGGTGCGGGGGTCGCGCCCCATCCCCGGGAGCCGGTAGTAGGCCGTGGTGTAGACGGGGGAGGCCCCGGGGTTGGCCGGGGTGCCGGGCTGGAGTTGCCGGTCGAGCACCAGGCGCGGGGGGCGGGCGTCGGCGGCCTCGCCGGCCGGCATCGCCACCGGGCCGGCCCGGTTGACCGACAGCACCCGGCAGCGGGCCTTGGTGTCCTGCTGGCTCCAGGGGTACCAGGCGATGTCCTGGACGGCGCCCCCGCCGACCTCCACGTTGGCCTTGTACACCCAGGACGCCCCGTCGGGGCTCTCCCGGAAGGCGTACAGGTTGTAGGCGTCCCCGTCGACCGCGGTCACCGGCCCCTTGGGCGCCCGGGGGGCCAGGCCGGTCGTCTCGCTCTCCGACGGCCCCACCTTCTGCAGCCCCAGCCCGGGGCCGATGGCGAACAGCCCGTTGCTGGTGGGCACCCACAACAGGCCCCGCCAGACGGCCAGCCCCCGGTAGTAGATGCGGAGTCCCCGCCACTCGGGGAACAACTCCTCCTCCATCGACTTGCGGTCGTCGGTGATGAGGAAGAGGCCCTCGTTGCTCTTCACCACCAGCACCCGGCCGTCGAAGACCACCAGCCGGCTGATGGGGATCGCCACGTCGCCGATGGGGTCGACCACGCCCGTGATCGTGGGGTCGGGGCCGCCGTCGTCGAAGGAGCAGAACATGGCGTCGCCCACCCGGGGGCTGCGGGTGGCGACCAGGGCCTCCCCGTCCAGTTGGACGACGGACTGCATCGCCCCGTTGACCAGCCCCCCGGTGGCCCCCACGGCCGCCCAGTTGACCCCGTCGTTCGTCGAGTAGAGGGCCGGGGTGGCGTAGCCGCAGGGCTGGTACCAGTGGTCGGTCGCCTGGGCGCCCTGGAAGCTGACGATGGCGTTGGAGCAGGCCGTCCCGGCCCCCAGGTCGGCGGCCAGCGACAGCGACTCCCCGTCGAAGCGGAACACCTGCCGGCCGGCCGAGAGGTAGGCGTTGTCCTGGGCCTGCCAGAAGGCGCCCACCAGGCCGGCGCCCTGGGTCGCCCCGGCGGGCGGGGGCGCCCGCAGCCGGCCGGACAGGACGATGGGGCCGGTGGGGGTCATGGTGGGGTCGCAGCCCTCGCCCTCGGCGTCCCCGCAACGGTCGAACCGCTTCAGGTCGCCCTGGAGGGGCTGCTGGGCCAGCCCGCCCCCGCCGCTCATGTCCCGCAGGGAGAAGGGCAGGCGCCCGTCCGGGCTCACCTGGGCCTCCCCCATGTCCCCCTGGCTGACCTGGGCCGGGTAGAAGGGGGCCGGCCGCTGCCGGTACATCGGGGCCGCCTTCTGGTCGATGGCGAGCCGGTACCACAGCCCGTTGAGTTGGACGCCCCCGGGCTGGGCCAGCATGCCCCCGACGGGGCCGCCCGCCGGCTCCATCGCCATCAGTCGGGCTCCCATCCCACGAAGACGGCCGCGGTCGCCGTCCCGACCCACTCCACCTTGATCCCGTGGAGGAACGCGACCGACACGGGGGTCTTGGGCCAGTCGTCCGGACTGCCGTTCATGGCGTCCAGGACGAGCAGGGGCGCCCCGGCGCCCGCCGTCGCGGTCGTGTCGTCCCGCAGGACGGCGACCTGCTGGGCGTTCCCGGTGCCCTGCATCACCATCCGGGCGCAGTAGAGGCGCCCGGGCCGGTCGACCAGGACGCCGTTGCCGGCCGAGTACGGCCGGCTGTCCCAGCGCAGCGCCCGCGTCTCCCCCGAGGCCGGCATCAGGGCACCGTCCAGGAGAGCGTCCCGGCGGGGTACCAGTCGTCGGTGTAGCCGACCTCCCAGCCCTGCTCCTTGGGTCCCCACTCGGCGCACGCCTGGGCGTACTGCCGGGCGCAGCGCTCCAGGTTCTGCTGCCACAGTTGGCGGGGCTGGCCGGCCAGGTTGCTCACCTTCTGCTGGAGCGAGCGCCAGACGGCCCCCAGGACGAACAGGCGCACCGGGGGCACGACGGCGGGCTGGGAGGCCGGGTCGCGCCCGGCGGGCCAGAGCACGCTGTGGAGCCCGGTGTAGGGCGTCTGGTGCTCGTAGGCGAAGGGCGGGGTCGCCCGGAAGAGCAGTTGCTGGTTGGCGTTCAGGGGCCGGGACAGGACGAGGTACAGGTCGCCCTCCACGTTGGCCGGGTTGACGTGGAACCAGCGCACGGAGCGCGCCTCGGGGCTGGTGTAGGCCACCGTGGCCGGGCCGATCAGGACGTTGTGGAGCCAGCCGGCCCGCTGGATGGGCTCCGGCATCGTGTAGCGCACCCGGCCCTCGTCGTAGGGGACGTAGATGTCCAGGGGGTAGTGGAGGTTCCGGGCCGTCTCGTTCAGCCAGGTGAGCCACTGGGCGAAGCGGTAGTCCCGGAAGAGGACGAACCGCGCCCCGGCCGCCAGGGGGAAGTCGAGCGGGGGCTGCCAGCGCAGGACGCCCCCGCCCCCCTCGGCCTGCTGGACGAACCGCTCCTGGCCGGCGTTGTCCCCGTCCAGGAAGAGCAGCCAGGCCCGGCGCCAGGACTGGTCCTGGGGCTGGGTGATGAGCCCCCGGTCCTGCAGGCTGGTGGGCTGCCCCTGGAAGACCTCGCCCTGGTAGAGGGCCATGTCCCCCTGGAGCCCGTGGCCGGCGGCCTGGAGCACCAGGGACAGCGCGTCCTGCTGCTGGGGGGTCGGCGGGGCGACCACGTCAGGCGACCTCCCGGTCGGGGAGCGGCTCCTGCTCCCAGGCGCCCCGGGTGGGCCGGGCGCCGTCCGCGGCCACGGCCTCGGCCAGGTCGGCCAGCCCGCCCTCCGGCCGCGCCTCCTCGTCCTCCGCGTCCGCCAGGGCCGACCACCGGCCCAGCCAGTTGCCCAGGTCGACCGCCCCCCGGGCGTACTCGGTCAGGTGCCCCACCAGGCAGCCCCGGTCGACGAAGACCCCGTGGGGCCGGGCGTCGGTGTCGTGGCGCCAGGCCGGGTGGAAGCCCAGGTAGCCGGCCGCCAGCACCCGCCGGCAGAAGCTGAGGTCCTCCCCGCCGTGCTCCCAGTCGAAGTAGCGGTCGTCCGGGCCGGGGTCGATCTGTTTGGCGCACTCCCGGGACAGGCAGGTCATCCCCCCGCCGACCGCGTCCACGGCCAGGAGCGGCGTCCCCAGGCCCTCCCGGACGGCCTCGGGGGTGTCCCGCTGGGCCGGCTCCCGGTCGGGGACCTCGGGCAGGCAGGCGCTGGGGACGGCCAGGCGCTCCGGCCGGAACTGGGACAGGTAGGCCCAGCACTCGTCGGCGAGCGCCGAGTAGCGGGCCAGCCCCAGCAGGTCGGTGCCCTCCCGGCGGAAGGCCACCGGCTTGGGGTCGCCCAGCCGGTTGACGATCAGGGGCGCGACCAGGGGCCGGCCCCAGCGCACCAGGCGGGGCACCACGTCGGGGGCGAACACCTGGTCGGTGTCGACCATGACCAGGTAGTCCCGCCCGCTGAGCAGGAAGTGGCGGAGCAGGTTCTCCCGGGCGACGTGGACGGCCGGGGCCTGGGCGTAGGTCACCCGCACGTCCAGGGTCACCCGGTGGGCCTGCTCCAGCAGGCCCACCAGGGACTGGACGAAGGGGGCGGGCAGGTCGCGGTGGTAGGGGACGCCCACCGTGACCGCGGGCCACCCTGACCGGGCGGCCATCAGTCGAGGCTCAACTCCGGCGAGGAGCGGGCGGCCATGTTGATCTGGACGGAGACGCCGTTGGCGTTGCCCCCGGTGATGGTGGAGCGGATGTAGCGGCGCCGGGTGACGAAGCGCACCCCGCCCTCCAGGGCCTCCGTGTTCGGCCCCACCACGGCCTGGCCGGTGGCGACGGTGCGCCAGTTGGTGTTGTCGTAGCTGCCCTCGACCGTCAGGACGAGGGTGGCCGTGGCCGCCGCGGACGACCAGAAGAGCCGGGCCACCAGGGGGTGGGTCACCGGGGTGCCCCCCATCCCGATGTCGACGGAGGGCGAGGTCGTCGTCCCCGCGACGTTGACGTTGGAGAAGCAGATCAGGTTCTTGTCGGCAGGCATGTGACGTTTTCCCTTCGCTCGGGTGGTTCTCGCCTGTCTGGTGCGCTTGACGACTAGCGGACGGCGGCGACCCCCTGGACGCGGGCCAGCGACCGGACGTGCCAGGAGGCCAGTCCCGGCGACCAGTCGACCCGGGTCCGCATCACCGGCTCGGTCTGCAGTTCGCCCAGGTCGCGCACGTCGAGGGGCTCTTTCTCCCAGCCGTGGAAGTGGGTGCGGACCCCCGTCTTGGCCCAGTAGATGGACGTGCAGTCCGTCTCCCCGCCGAACGCCTCCACGTCGGTCACAATCGGGGTCACCTGGTCGGCCTTCGTCCCCACGTCGTAGATCGGGCAATCCCGGAACGTGTAGACGATTCGCTCGTACTGGTCCCTGGTGATGGAGAACAACTGCTCCCGGCGGAAGGCCGACTCCAGGGCCAGCAGGAACGTCTTGTTGCAGTACCCGGCGTCCGGCCGCTTGCCGTCGAGGAAGTACATGCTCCGGTTGAGGGCGTCAAGCACGCTGTGCCGGTTCAGGCTGGTGGCCGTGGGGCCGAAGGGGGTGCTGTCGCTGGCGATGGGGGCCAGGAGGCTGTCCTGGAGGCCCGTTTCGCCGGCCACGTCGTTGATCCGGGTGCGGATGCCGGCCGGGGCGTTCGCCAGGGCCACCCCGCCCGCTCCGATAAAGGGACCGTTGATCGCGGCCTCGTTGAACTCGTAGGTCAGGGTCTTCAACTCCGTCTCGGTCATCAGCACCCGGGGGTCTTCGAACTGGCCGTCCAGGTTCTCCAGGCCCTTGGGGATGTCGATGTCCCGGCCCAGCTTGAACACCGTCTCCTCGACCTGCTCCAGGTGGGCCGTCGACTTGCCGTACGCCTCCCCGATGGCGACCCAGCCGGGCTTGGTCAGGGACGTACGCACCTGCCGGGTCATGCTGATGCCCAGCCGGTTGACGGTGAAGAAGGGGATGCTCGCCATGATGTTCGACTCCAGCCAGAACATCATCAGCACCCCCATCCGCAGGGGGTCCTTCTCGTTGAGCGCTGCTTCAGCGATTGTCCACACGGGGCCGCTCCCTCATCGCGGGGGCGGGGGCCTAGGTGGGCTCGCGCTGCTGGTAGCCCATGCCGATGAGGTCGCGGATGCCGGCCACCGTGGGCGCCTTCGCCGGCACCCGCGGCCCCCCGCCCGGCCCCTCGTCCTGGCCCACCGGCACCACCCCCGTCCCGGTACTCCGGGGCGGGGCGCCGTTGCGCCCGTAGGGGCTCCGGGCCTGGGAGCGCCCGCGCTCCAGCGCCGCCTCCACGTCCAGCTTGTGCTGGGCCTTGAGGGCCTCGACCTCCTTGGCGTGGGCCTCGCCCTGGGCCTCCAGGGCCTGGGTGAGGGCCGTCTTGAAGATCGGGCTCTTCTTGGACGTGTACTCGACGAATCGGCGCAGGCCCTCGACCCGGTCGTCGCCGTCCCGGGGTCCTGCCTCCAGGAAGTCCGGGTCCTCGGCGTCGACCTCGTACGCCTCCGCGATCATCTGCGTGATCCGCAGCGCTAGCTGGTTCCCGGCCTCCGCCTCCGCCTCGTCCGCCTTCAACTGCGCGATGTACGCCTGCGGGTTGTCGTCCCGCAGCCGGCGCATCTGCTGCTCGCGCCAGTCCCGGGCGTCGGCGGCCTGCTCCCCGTCGCGGAGTTTCTCCGCGATCTGGGCCGTCTTCTGCGCCTCGGAGAGGCTGGCGTTGTTGCGGATGCGCCGTACCGTCGTCCGCAGGCCGGCCTCGGCCTGGAACGCTCGCTGCCAACGGGCCGTCCGGAACTCCTCCGGGAGCGCGTCCGGCGCATCCTGGGGGGACGCGGGGGCGCCTTCCGAAGCAGCCTCGTCCGGGACCGCTGGCGACGGCGGCGCGTCAGCGGGCCGGCCGCCGGGCTGGGCCGGAGGGGCCGCCGGCTTGGCCGGGGGCGCGTCGGGCGTGGCCGCGGGGGTCGACCGGGGAGGCGCCTGTGTCGGGGTCTTTTCTACCGCGGGCTTGGGGGGCGCGTCAACCGCCCCCGCCGCTTGGGCCTGCTGGCCCGGGGGGCGGGGCAGGAACCGGCCCCGGGCGTCGCGCCCGTCGGCCGGCGGCGGGGCCGGGGGCGCGGGGGCCGCCCGCGGCGGGGCCTCGGGGGGCGCCTCCGCCGGGGCGCCCTCCTGCATCTCCCGCTGCCGGCCGTACGCCTGGCGCAGGACGGCCTGGGCGCCCTCCCGGTCGATGGCCCGGGGGGCGGGGCGCCCGTTGGACAGGTCGCCCCCGGTCGAGGGCTGCCCCGGGGGCGCGGCCTCGGCCACCGGGGGCGCCGCCTGGGGGTTCGGGGCGGGGCCGCTGGTGTCGCTCACTGCTCAACTCCTGCTCAGCGCATGTTGTACGACCCGGCCGCCGTGCTCGCCCGGGGGGCCTTCTTGTCGGCGTACAGGCCGAAGGTGTCCTTGTCGGTGCCCCCCGCGGCGGCGAAGGAGCCGACGACGGCCCGGGCGACGGGAGACATCCGCCGGGTCTGCTTCAGATTCTGCAGGCGCACCTGCTCGGGCGAGATCAGGGCCTGCCCGGCGGTCTGCAGGCTGGTCTGGGAGGCCCCGTAGTTGCCCGTCGTCGACATCCCCGTCCCGCCCTTGAAGGCGTTGACCGCGGCCGGGGTGCGGACGAGGGTGGCGTCCAGCGCCCCCTGGCCGGAGGCGTTCTGGCCGGTCTGGCCGGCCGTGGCCGCCCCGCCCTGCTGGTAGGCCGCCCAGGCGTCGTAGGCCGCCTGCTGGGCGTTCGCCATGGAGGTCGGGTCGGCCCCGATGTTCGCCTGGTTCTGGGCGCCGTAGTAGGGGGCGAAGACGTTGCCCCCGCCGGAGCCGTAGGCCCCGCCCCCGGTCGCCCCGTAGGTGTTCTGCTGCTGCGTCTGGGGCTGCTGCTGGGTCTGGTCGGGCTGCTGGGGCTGGGTCGGGGGCGGCGGCGGGGGCGTCGTCGTGCCGGTCGTGCCCACGGCCCCGGTGGTGCCCACGGCGGGCTGGGCCGTGGGCTGGGCCGTGGTCGTCGCGGGTTGCGCCTGGGCGGCGAACACGTTCGTCGCCGGTTGGGCCGCCTGCTGCGCCGCCTGCGGCTGCGGCTGGGCCTGGTAGCCCGTTTGCACCTGCGCCTGGGGCGGCGGGGGCGGCGGGGGCGGGGCCATCCCGTAGCCGTAGCCCCCCGGGGCCGTCATCCCCTGCTGGGGCTGGGGGTACTGCGCCCAGCCCCCGGCCTGCATGTACTGCTGCATCGTCTGCCCCGGGGCCGTCATGCCCGGGATGCCGGCGGCGTTGGCGGCGACCCCGGGCTGGTTCCAGCCGGTGGCCCCCCGGGCGAGTTCGTTCTCGAAGGCCCGGGCGGGGTTCGCCGCCCGCTCGTAGGCCGCCTGCTGCTGCTCGGCCAGGAACTGCTGCATCTCCAGGGTGGCCTGGCCGTCGATCATGCCCAGGGCCTTCTGCTGATTCAGCTTCAACTCCGCCCGCCGGAACGCCTCGTCCAGGACCTGCTGCTGGAGTTGGCGGTCCTCGGCCATCCGGGCCACGATGTCCTGCTCGGTCTGGTGGCGGATCTGCTCCGCCAGGGTCTGCTTCGCCAGGGTGTCCTTGCCGTCCAGTTGGCCGGTGACCTCGGCCTCCTTCATCCGGCGCTGGAACTCGGCCTCCTTCATCTCTTGGATCAGCCGGTTCCACTCCAGGCCGAAGCCCCCCGGCAGGCCGCCCTTGATCGGCCCGAAGGGGGTGTCCTCGCCCTCCTTCCACGTCCCCGCCACCCCGGAGGCGTTCTGCCCCGGGGCCTGCCCCTCGGGGGGCTTGTTCTGCCCGCCCGTGGCCGCCCCGCCGATGCTCTGGGGCGTCCAGGCCCCGTTGCTCTTCTCGGCCAGCATCTTCCAGGCGTCGGGGTTCTTGACGTAGATGCGCCCGGCCTTGATCTCTTGGATCAGGCCCTCCCAGAAGGCCATCGGGGCGCTCCAAGCGGGCGTCCCGATCCCGGTGGGGGTGTCCGGCCTGAGGAACAGCGTGGCGATGTAGTCCTTGCCGGCCGTCTCCGCCGTATGGCCCCAGTTGCTGGTGACCGTGGAGCCGAAGAAGGCGTTCTCGCCCCCGCCCCCGATTCCGCCGCCACCGACCGCGCCGTAGGCGTCGGCGACCTCGCCGCCCCCGCCCCGGTAGGTGCCCCCCGTCTGGCGCCACTTGGCGTCGCCCTGCTCGGCGACGGCGCTGTCCGCCATGTTGCCGGTGATCCACTTCTGGGGCGTCTGGACCTCACCCCCGGTGGTGGGGTCGCCGGTCCCGCCCAGGCCGTAGCGGGTGTTGACGATGGTGTTGTTGGGGCCGACGGGGCCGAAGAGCCCGCCGTACTGGGAGCCGAACTGGTTGCTCTTGCTGGACAGGTCGTACTGGTTGTAGGTCCCGCTGCCGGGGATGTAGCCGGGGGCCAGGCTGGGGTCGGACAGGTGGGGGAGGTCCTGCTCGTTGATCTTGACGAGGTCCTTGCCCCACCCCGGCGAGCCGTACCCGTACTGGATGCCGGCGGTGCCGGCCCCGATGGAGCCCCAGCCCTCGGAGCGCCCCTTGCCGGCCGGGTTCCGGGTGCCGGGGGCGACCGTCTGCCCGAAGCGGAAGGGGCCGCTCTGGGTCTGCCCGCCGTAGTCGCCCTTGTAGATGCCCCCCAGGACGGTGGGGTGCTTGAGGACGTTCTGGGAGACGGGGGAGGGGGCGCCAGTGCCGGCCCCGCCCTGGACGGCCCCGGACTGCTGCGCCCAGGCCGTGGCCGCGTTCTCGTGGTGGACGCCGTACCAGGTGGCCTGCTCGGCGGGGGGCAGGTTGTAGAAGCCCTGGGCCTCGGGGGGCACCTGGATCTTCCCCGTCTGGGCGGCCCAGAAGTAGGGGGCGCTGGCCCCGTACTGGGCGGCCCACGTCTCCTTCTCCTGGTCGGACACCGCTTGGTTGAAGTCGTCGATGATCGACATCACACCGTCCCCGGCGCGCCCGCGGCGCGCCCCGCCGACAGGGGGATCACCCCCGACTGCTGCAGCAGGCGCTGCAGCGGACTCATGGCCTGGGGCAGCCCGGGGCCGCCGTAGTAGCTGCCGTTGGTGCGGGGGGGCTGGAGCGCCCGCCCCGGGGGCGGTCCGCCCCCGCCGACCGGGGCCGCGTGGGCGGCGCCGCCCTGGTAGAGGGTGGACTGCCCGGCCGACCCGCTGGGGCCGGCCACCCCGCTCGACATGAAGGGGGCCGGGGTGGCCGCGTCCCACATGGGGGCCAGGCGCTGCCCGGTCGTCGAGGCCGGGGCCACCGTCCCGAACTGGCCGGAGCCGGCCGCCGCCGCCGGGGCGACCCCGGTCTGCCCCTGCGGCCCCCCGGCCCCGTACTCCCCGCCGCCCCCGCCGCCGCGGCCCGGCCAGTCGGCCCCGGGGGCGGACGAGCCCTGGTAGAGCCCCTTCCAGTAGGGGTCGGTCTGGTAGTTGTCGGTGCGGACGCCGAACTTGGTGGCGCTGACAAACTCCCCCGGGTTCTCCGTCGCCAGACCGACGTGGCCGTACTGGTCGTTGCTGCGGTCGGGCCGGAAGTAGACCGGGTCGCCCGGCCGGGCCACCCGGTTGGGGTCGGCCCCCAGCCCGGCGGCGCCCGCCTTGGCCGACGTGTAGGCCAGCCCGGTGGGCAGGTTCGACCCCCGCCCGTAGGCGTTCTCCACGAACTGCTGGCAGAGTTGGTCGTACTCCCGCTTGCTGATCTGCCCCCTGGCCCAGGCCAGGGCCGCCTGCCGGCGCTGCCCCTCCAGATCGGGCGGGTTGATGTCGTACTCGTCGCCCCAGGCCGCCCGGCGCCCGGTGGCCTGGTCGGTGGCGTACTGCTGCGCCCGGCCTCCGCCCAGGTCGACCGCGTCGTAGCGGGTGAGGGGGTCGTAGCCCTGGTCGGGGCCACCGACCAGGGCGTTAGCCGGCGCATCGCCCCCGCCTCCGTAGGACCCGCCCCCGCCATGGGTGTGCATCTGGGGGGCCGGGCCGGCGAAGCCGCCGGCCGTGCCGGCGGGCTGCTCGGCCGGCCGGGGCGGGTTCTGGTGGGCCTGGGCCAGGGCCGTGGCCGCCCCGTAGCCGGGGTCGGCGCTGGGGGGCGGGGGCAGCGACCAGAGGCTCCCGCCCCCGCCGACCGTCCCCTTCTCCCAGCCGTAGGCGCCCTTGGTGGGCGGGTCCTCGCCCCAGAAGCCGGCCCCGCCCCCGCCGACGCCCTCCCAGGAAGGGCCGTCCTCGACGTGCCACGTCTCCACCGACCCGTCGTCGTAGTGGGTCTTGGCCCAGCCGTCCCCCACCCAGACGGCTCTTTTGCCTTCTACCGGCAATCTCGGCCGGCGTGTAGACGATTGGCCGGAATCTCCGGGAGTCCGGGATGGGGGAGTCTGCGCCCGCCCCTGCTGGCCCCCACCCAGGCCGTAGCCCGCGCCGAGGTCCTCCGGGTTCGGCCCCGGGGCCTGGACGCCCTCCGGGGGAATCTGCCAGTCCTCGTAGGTGTTGTCGGTGTAGTAGGTGCGCGCCCAGCCGGGCTTGCCCGAGTCCTTGAGGTCGAAGGCGTCCAGCCCGCCCTCGGTGACCGGGGTGCCGGTGTACGCCTGGCCGTAGATGCGCTCCCGGGGGACACCCCCGACCGACTGCGTGCCGGCGGCGCCGGGCCGACCCTCGGTCGTCGTCGTCGTCCCGCCCGCCGTCCCGCCCGCCGTCCCCCCGGCCGGCTGGGCCGTGCCCCCCGCCGTCCCGCCGGCCGTGCCCCCCGCCCCCGCCGGGCGGGGGTAGGGCTCGGTCAGGGGCTCGCCGGCCCGCTTGACCAACTCGTCCTGGCGGGCCTGGTTGGCCTGGAGGTCTTGCTGGTGTCTGCCGTACTGCTCGGCCACCGGCTGGAAGACGTTCTCGGCGATGTTCATGGTGCCGGCCGCCTTGGTGGGGTCGGTCACCTGGGAGAGCGAGCCCAAGAGGGCGGTCTGGAAGGGGGCCGTGGCGAGCCCGTAGCGCCCGTAGGACTCGGCCCCGGCCCGGGCCTCGCCGGCCTCGGCGGTGCGCCGGGTCCGCATCCCCTCCGCCTCGGTGGCGAGGTTGTGGCGTCCCGCCTCGATCTGGGTCTGGCGGGCCGTCTCGGCCGTCCGCAGCTTGGCGTAGTCGTCGACGGAGCGGACGGCCCGCTCCACCAGCCCCCGCACCTGGCCGGGGGTGGCCCCGGCGTCGATGGCGGCCTGGATCTCGTCCCAGGCCGCCTGCTCCTTCTTCTTGATGTCGGCCTCAAGGCGCAGCTTGTCCGCCTCGGCGACGGCCTTCCCGGCCTCGGCCTGCTCCTTCTCCCCGGTGACCTTGCGGTCCTCGGGGGACAGGGTGTCCACCGTGTGGACCTGGCCGTCGGGGCCGACGAAGGTGATCTTTCCCGCCGCGATCCCGGTGCCCTCGATCCGGTTGTCCTTGCCGTAGGGGTTGAAGTTGACGTTCCGCTCGGTGATGACCTTCCCGGTCACCGGGTCCTGGCGGACGAGGTAGGGCTGGTTCTCCGGCGTGGTCAGTTGGGTCGGCTTGCGCTCATACGCCGGGTTGGTGATCTTGGTCACCCGACTGCCCTGGGGGGCCGTGGGGTCGTAGATCATCAACTCCGGCCCGGTCGAGGAGCCGATGACCTGGGGCTCCTGCTGGTCGGGGCCGAGGGTCTTGGGGTAGGAGCCCAGGTAGTTGCCGGCCTCGTCCCAGAGGTCGACCGTCCCGCCCCGGTCGATGTGCTGGAAGGTGTTGCCCCGGATCTCGGGCAGCCCGCCCTGGTCGAGGCCGGGCAGGGGGTCCCACTTGCCCGTCTCCGGGTTCCACTGCACCTTGATCTTCCGGCCGTCGGGGAGGGTGACCTCCTGGACGGCGGGGTTGTTGGCCTGCGCGGTCTTGGCCTTCCCCAGTTCCTGGACCTCGGCCGCGATCTTGGTGTCCAGGGCGACGACGGCGTTGCGGGCGGTGCGGTAGGCCGCCTGGGCCGCGTCCAGCTTCTTGTCCGCCAGGTCCTTGGCCTGGCGCCACGCGGTCTGCTTCTGGGCGAAGACCTGGGGGTCCTCGCCCGGCTGCTGGACGGGCTCGGGCTCGTTCGCCGCCGCCTCGGCCGCGGCCATCGCCTTCCCCAGGGCGACCAACTCCTGGTTCGCCTTCGCCCGCTGGTCGCGGGCCGTCGCCAGCGAGGGGCTGTCGGGCGCGCCCGGGCGCGCCCGGATGGCCTCCGGCTCGGGCACCCCCCACCGGGCGAGGTCCCGGGCCGCCTCCTCCGCCGCGGACTCCCGCAGGGGGCCTTCCCCGCCCGCGCCCGAGGTCGCGCCGGGGGTGATCGGGGCGGCCGGCGCCCCCTGCCCCGCCGCCGCGGGCTGGCCTCCCTGGCCGTCCCCGCCGGGGGGCGGCCCCTGGTCCCACGGGGGGCGCCAGCCGGGGTCCCAGGGCCAGCGGGGGACGTTGAGGGGCGGGCCGGAGGCCGGCTGCGGCCCCGGCGCGGTCGGCGCGGCCGCCGTCTGGGCCGCCCCGCTCTGGCTGGGCGGGTAGGCCCCCTGCTCCGGCGGGTAGGCGCTCTGGTCGTCGGGGTACGCGGCCATGTTCTCCCTCCCGCTGGCGTCCTGCATCAGGGCCATCTGCAGCATCGGCCGGGCCTGGGGCTGCGCCTGCGCCCCGTCCGGCGGGGGCAGGTTGTCCAAGAAGGCCCGCACGTCGGTCGCGCCCTGGGCCGGTGGGGGAATGGTATCGAGGAACCGGCGCAGGGTGGCCTGGCTCATGGTCGGGGCGCCCGCCGGGGCCGGCCCGGCCTGGCCCTCCGCCCCCGGGGCCAGGGGGCGGCCCTGGGGGCCGACGGTCACCCGCCCGCCCGCGAAGCCCGGCTGCTTGGTGCCGTCGGTGAGTTGGCCCCGGGGGTCCCAGTACATGTAGTCGACGTGGGGGCCGGTGGCGTTCCCGGAGTCGCCGGCCTGGCCCAGCAGTTGACCGGCCCGCACCCGCTGGCCCGGCTGGACGGCCATGGTCCCGGCCGCCAGGTGGGAGTAGCGGGCCTTCGACCCGTCGGCGTAGCGGACGATGACCGACCCGCCGTAGCCGAAGTTCTCCTTGGCGTCGCGCCCCGTCCCCCGCCGGCTGTCCCCGGTGGCCTGGTACGCCTCGACCACCTGGCCGTCCGTCTCGGCCACCACCGCGTCGCCGTAGCGGGCGACCAGGTCGGCCCCGGTGTTACTGGCGGGCAGGGACAGGCCCTCGCTGCCGGCGGAGTGGAACTGCTTGCCCCCGAAGGGGTTGATGACGGCCCCCGGCTTCTGGCCGGCCACCGGCCACATCCGCCCCCCGGGGCCGGCGGGACCGGGGGCGGCGGCAGGGGCCTCCCCCTGTCCCGGGGGCGGGAGGCTGTCCAGGAAGGCCCGCAGGTCGAAGCCGGACCGCCCCCCCCGGGCGGGCGCCCCCGCGGCTTGGACGGCCCCGGCGACGGCCCGGGAGAAGGCGGGGTCGCGCCCCGCCAGCATGGCGTCGATGTTGCGGGCGTACCCCGCCTGGTCGGCCGGGCGCTGCGTCAGCGCCGCCAGCCGCCCCCCGGTGGCCCCCGTCCGGGCGGCCGTCGCCTTGAGTTCGGCGATGAAGCGGCGGGCGCTGCCCCGCACGTCGAAGCGCTGGGCCATCGGGCGCCCGGCCCCCCGGCCGTAGCTGTTCTCCTGGAAGGGGCCACCGGAGTTGCCCTGGTCGCCAATCGCCTCGTTGTCGAAGCCCGACTCCTGCCAGGCCACGGCCAGGGCCAGGTTGGGGTCGACCCCGGCGGCCTGGGCCTCCTCCCGGATGGCGGCGATGACCTGGGGCGCGGGCAGGGACACGGGCTACCTCCGGCCGCCCACCAGGGCGGCGGCGGCGCTGGGCTGGGCCTTCTCCCGGGCCAGCCGGTTGCGCTCGTTCTGCCGCACCTGGGTCCAGACCAGGTTGGCCGGCTCGTTGGCGGCGTCGGCGTGGGCGGCGGCCAGGGTGCGCTGGCGGGGCGTGGGGACCTCGTCCGGGGGCAGGAGGAGCCCCTTCTTGTGGGCCGCCGTCTCCTTCTGCACGGCCGTGATCGCCCGCTGAATCGCGGCGTCCTCCATCGGGGAGCGGGTGCCGGCGAACCGGCGGGGCACCTGCTGGGGCGTGGCCCGGCTGGCGGGCAGGGGGTTCCAGGCCCGCAGGGCGCCGGGGGTCGACCGCGTCTCCCGGTAGCCGTAGGCGCTGCGCCGCTCGGGGACGAAGCGGGACAGGCCCGGCGTCGAGGCCATCGCCCGCTCCAGGGGGTCGCGGGGCGCCCGCTCCACGTCGCTCGTCCCCCGCTCGATGTCCCGCAAGAGGCCCGGGACGGCGAAGCCCCCCAGGATGTCCTGCGCCCCGCCCGCCGTCAGGAGGCCCCGCTCGCCCGTCTCGTCGTCCGCCTTCATCGCCTCCATCAGCCCGTAGACGCCGTCGAAGAAGGGCTTGTTGGCGATGTTGTTGATCGTGCTGGTGACGACCCGGTTGGAGAAGCGCAGCCAGGCGTCGGCGTCCTTGGGGCGCCCCTCGTACTCCTCCCGCTTCCACCACTCGGCCGCCGCGCTCGCCATGGCGAGGGTGGCGTTCATCCCCGGCACCTGGTTGACCGGCACCCAGTGGTCCCCGAGGCGCACGCTGAAGGGCCGCTTGCCCTCCCCCCGCCACGCCTCCTTCTCGGACTGGGCGGCGGGCTCGGGGCCGGTGACGTTGTCGTTCAGGGCCTGCCAGACGAGGAAGCCGGCGACGGCGGAGCCCGAGAGCGCCCGCGCCCAGCGCTCGTACATCTCGGTGGCGTCGATCTTCCCGGCGGCCCGCTCCCGGACGCCCTTGCCGGCCGAGACGAGCCCGAAGGGGCTCCGCTCCAGGTCGTACTTCATGGAGTTGTAGGGGATCTGCCAGTAGGGCAGCACCAGGTGGCCCAGGCTGTACGGCGGGGCGTTCCGCACCGCGTCGACGGCCTGCCCGATCTTGTCCAACTCCTGGGTCAGGGTCCGGTAGTCCCCGGCGGCCGCGGCCCGGGCGTCGATGTCGGCCTGGGCCACCCCGCCCCGGGACTGCAGCGCGGCCCGCTCGGCGGCCTCGGTCATGGTGTGGGCGAAGTTGTCGAAGATCCCCAGGAAGCGGAAGCCGTACTCGTTGACCCGGTCGAGCCGGTTGCGCGAGCCCGCCGGGGGCTGCCCCTGGGCGGCGGACAGGCCGGGGCGGATCGGCCCCAGGGCCTTCCCGGCCGCCTGCTTCCAGTTGGCCCCGTAGGCCCCCAGCATGGCCCCGACCTCCCCGAACGTGGGCAGGTCGGGGTTGTTCGGGTTGGCGAGGCGCTCGGGGGTGGCGAGGACGGCCGCCCCGAGGCGCTCCAGGGGCTGGCCGACCAGGCCGAAGACGTTGCCCATCGCCTGCCGGGCCATCCCGCGCAGGCTCCACAGTTGGGCCAGCTTGGCTAGCGAGACGACGCTGTTGGTCTTCCCCGGTTGCCCGCCTGCACCGCCCGCCGCAGCGCCTCCCGCGGCCCCCCCGGCGGGACCCCCAGGCCCCCCGGGGCCGCCGGGGGCTCCGGCGCCAGCGGCGCCTCCGGGGGCTCCGGCTCCCCCAGGGGCGCCTCCGGGGGCGGCGGCTCGGAGGGTGAGCCCGCCAGGCCCAGCGAGTCCGTCGCCCCCGAGGACTCCGTCCCCAACCCCGAGGCCATCGAGCCCAGCCCGTCCGTCGAGGGGTCGACCTCCTCGTAGGCCGGTAGGCTCGTCTGGTCGGCCCCCGACACCCGCACGGCCCGCTGGTACTCCTGCTGCGGGTCCTGGCCCGCGTCCTGGAGTACCCGCAGGAAGGCCCGCACCACCGCGGAGCCCTCGTACTGCGCCAGGCTCCGCTCCAGGGCCGCCCGCAAGAGCCCCACCGCGTCCTGGTTCCCCGCCAGGTCGGCCCCCGAGGTCGCGCCCGCGGAGGTCGCCGGGGGCGGCGGCGGGGCGCCCAGGTCCGAGGCCCCCAAGCCCCCCGGGTCGCCCAAGTCGTCCGACGGCGGCCTGGGAGGAGCCGATCCGGGCGAAGAGGTCCTCGGCGGCGGGGGTAAGGGCCGCGACGTAGCGGGCCTCTCGCTCGACCTGGCGGAGTAGGTCATAGTCGTTCTCCTTCAACAGGGCCAGCAACTCCTGCTTGGCCGCCACCTGGATGTGGATCGTGTCCAGCACGTTCTGGACGGCCACGGAGGAGAAGTCGTCCGTGGTGCCCCCCTGGTGCCCCCTGACCTGCTGGTGGGTCAGTTCGTGGGTGACGTTGTGGGCCAGCCTGGTGGCGAGCGACTCGGCCAGGATGTCCTGCAGCCGCCCCGGGGAGGCGCCCTGCGCCCGGGCCTCCTCCAGGAGGGCCTCGGCGTCCCGCGTCGCCGCGTCCAGCACGACGTAGGGGTTGGTGTAGACGTGGTAGGGCGCGCCCGGGTCGAAGGAGTCGGTGGGGACGTTGATGCCCAGCCAGCGGCTGGCGAACCCGAATCCCGCCCAGCGGGCGTTCTCGTAGCGGTAGCCCGGCCGGCGGCGCACCAACTCCGCCTGCACCCGGCCGAAGATGCCCTGCAGCGCGGTGGCGAGCCGGGCGTGGTTCTCCTGGCCCAGGGCGGTGCCCGAGGGGGCCAGGAACCCGTCCCGCACCCGGCCGATCTGGCCCTCGTCGTAGCCCCCGGCGTTGACCCACTTGAGCCCCTGGCCGGGCAGACCGGGGATGTCGGGGGCGTTAGCGACGGCCTGGTAGAGGCGCTGCGACTCCTGGCGGATGCTGGCCTCGCCCAGTTCCCGCTCCACCCACTGCTCGATCATCTGCTGGACGGGGGCCTGGACCCGCTCCCGGCTGGAGGTCCAGGGGTAGTCCGGATCGTCGGTGCCGACCGCGTTCTTGATGTCGAAGATGATCCGGTCGGGGACGGCCGCCTCCTGGGGCAGGCGGACCTCCAGGGTGGCCTGGGGGAGCCCGCTGGTCAGCAGTTGGACGTTGACCCACTGGCGCCGCTCGGTGCCGGCGCCGAGGTAGATGTCGGCCGTGCCCGCCCGCCCCGGCAGGGTGATCGTCTCCGTCTTGGGGGGCCGGTCGGCCGGGTCGCCCGCCCGCTTGGTCGTCCCGTCGGGCAGGGTGTACTCGGTCAGGTCGGTGCTGTCGCCGTAGCGGTGCTGGCTCAGCTTGAACTCGACCGGGAGCATCTGGGTGCGGGCGAAGGTCTGCAGGAAGTCGTGCGCCCCGTAGCTGCTGAAGCTGAGGTCGTCCCTGATCTGGACGAAGAACTTGGTGCCCGTCCACTGCGCGTCGGGGTCGTCGGTCACGTCGACCGACACCGCCCGGAAGCCCTCGCCCGCCCAGTCCTCGGAGGAGCCCTCCAGCAGGGTGCGGACGAGGCGCCCGGTGGCCGGGTCGCGCCACTGGGTGACGGCCTTGAAGTCCTTGGAGCCCCCGAGGATGATCTCCTTGGCGATCCCCAACTCGCCCCGCCCCCGCACCAGGCCGGGCTTGGCGGAGCCCCCGATCTTGAGGAAGGTCACCCGGGCGATGCGGGGACTCATCCCCAGCCCGTCGTCCTCGACGGTGATGATCCGCTGGGCGGGGTACACGTCGACCTGGATGCGCCCCGCCGGCTGGCCGGACTGCTGCGCCCCGTCGACGCTGTCGACGGCGTTCTGCAGCATCTCCTTGACGATGATCTGGCCCTTGTCCCCGGCGTACTGGGTGTTGGAGAAGATTTGCCGGGTGCGGGTGGGGTCGATGGTCATCCGGGCGCGCCCGACCACGCCCAACTCGATGTCCTCGCCCTCGCGGGCGGCCGCCTCTTCGGCCAGGCGCTGCTCCTCCTGCCAGCGCCGGGTGGCCTCGGCCTCCTCCGGCGTCGGCGGGGGCATCGGCTCCGGCGGGCGCACCGGGTCGGGCCGGTCGTCGAACGGGGCGACCCCGCTGACCACCCGGGGGGCCTGGCGGTCGGGACCCAGCACGCCCATCTTCTGCAACTGGGCGACGTAGGCCCGCAGCACGGCGGCCTCGACCGCGGCCTGGTCGGCCTCGTCGATGGCGTTCGTCCGGGCGCGGGCGGCCAGGTCGAGCCCGGGGACCTCGGGGCCGTTGCCGTTGCCCACCCACGACCCGTAGACGAAGACGGCGTTGGCGATCCCGGGCTTGGTGCGGAAGTCGTTGGGTAGGCTGTCCAGGGCCGCCCGGTCCATCTCGTTGTAGTTGTGGCCGTCCAGGTCGACCTTGAGCGTCTCCGGGTCGACGTTCAGGGCCTCCAGGACGGAGCGCCCGGCGGCGAGTTGGTAGTCGACGGCGACCTCGTCGTAGATCGCCTTCATCCGGTCGTTGGAGATCGTCCCCACCTGCGCCCCCGGTCCGCCGAAGCGCTGCCGCCACTCGGGGGGCCACTGGTCGGGGGGCGGGAAGGGGGGCGGGGCCGGCCGGCGCTGCTCGTCGAAGTGGCCGATCAGGTCGCGGGCGAAGACCTTCTCCTGGCCCACGTAGCGCTCGCCGACGGTGTTGTAGAGGGCCGCGAAGGCGTCCTCGTCCAGGGCCGGCGCCCACCCGGCGGGCCACGGGGCCTCCGGGGGCTCCGGCGTCTCGGAGGACGGTCGGCCTGCGCTGGGCCGGCCGGCGACGGGGTCACGGGCCTCCCAGACCGGCTCGGCGGGTGTCCCGCCCACCCGCTCGACCGACTCGAAGTGGTCGCGCAGACGGGCCTCCACGTCGGCTGGGGACAGCTTGAGGGGGCGCACGTCGTCCGGGTAGTTGACCAAGGCCCGGCCCCCGGGGGCCACGGCCCGGCCAATCTCGGTCAGGGTGTTCCGCAGGGCCTGTTCGCTGTTTTGGACGTTCAGCACCCGACTGGCGTGGACGGTGTCGTACTGCCGGGAGAGGGCCGCCGGGTCGTGCAGCGCCAGGTCGACGTTGGCCCCGAACTCGTGGGCCGTCACGTCGTAGCCCGCCTCGCGCAGGGCCTTGGTCTGGGTGGCCCCCTTGCCCGCCCCGAAGTCCAAGACGCGCCCCGCCTCCTCCGGCGTGAGGCGCTGCTGCAGCACCCGAGGTAGGAGGGCGTTGGCGCCCACCGCTCCCCCGCTGCGGGACGTACGGTTGGCGGCCGCCACGTCCTCCGGGCGGTAGGGCTCGGCACCCTCGGCGGGACGCTCGTAGGACGGGCCTACGTCCGGGGCTCGCTCGGGGGCAGCACCTGGCCGGCCTGCTGGTCGCTCGGCACCGGGGACATCGGCCGGGGCAGGACGCGCTCCCGCGCCCGCCTCCCCACCACGTCCAGCGGGGCGCTCGGGGAGGCCGAGGTCCTGGGCGCGGACGCCGGCATCGTCGACGAGTCCGGCGGGGCCTCGGGCGCGGCGGCCGCGGGCCGGCGGGAGCGGCGCCGCCTCGGCGGGGCCGGCTCCTCCGGGGCCGGGGGCTCGCCCCGGAGCGAGGGCGGGGGCCGGCTGTCCGGGACGCCCGGCTCGTCCGGCGGGGGCTCCGGCGGCCGGCTCGGCGCCGGGGGCGCCGCCCAGTACCCGCCCAGCAAGAGCGTCGGCATCCCGTCCAGGGCCAGCGGGTTGCGCCTGCGGGCCTGCAGGCCCCCGCTCGGCGCCCCCAACGGCCCGGTGCTCGACGGCGTCGGCGAATCCGGTGAGGAGTCGGTCATGGTCGTAGCCGGCCTCCTGGAGCCGGCGGGCGAGGCGCTCGTCCAGGGCGTCGTCGGCCTGGGGCCAGATCAGGTCGCGCCCCCCGTGGACGATCATCGCCCCGGCGGCGTCGTCCCCCACGATCCGGGCCGCCTCCTGGCTCGTCCAGCGCTTGCCGGCCGGGTGGGCCAGGCGCAGGCCGGTGATCGGGGCCTCGGGGTCGAGGTTGGGCAGGACCAGGGGGATCGGCCGGCCGGGGCGCATCCCGGCGGCCGCCCGCAACCGGTCGAGCGCGTCGGCGACCACCCCGGGGTCGTCGGCGGGCAGGGCCACCAGCACGTCGTTGCCGTGCCGGGTGGCCCGGTGGCTGATGCCGGCGTCCTGGAGGGCGGCGACCTGCCCGCCCCGGCCGGAGAGCAGGGCGTCGGCCTGCCGCTTGGTCAGGCGCAGGTGGGCCGTGGGCGCCCGGGCGCCGGCCGCCTCCTGGGCGCCGGCCTGCCCCCGGGGCGTCACCCGGACGTTGGTCTGCAGGCCCACGAAGGGGCTGGGCAGCGCCCCCCGGCCCCGCTGGCGCACCGTGTGCTCGGGCACCCGGCTGACCACGCCCTCGCCCGTGGCGAACACGTCCAGGGGCTTGAGGCGCCCGCCCTCGACGGCCTGGCGGTAGGCGGCCATCAAGGGAGCCAGCACCCGCTCGATGTGGGCCGGGTCGCCGGCCGCCTGCATCGCCCGGTTGAGGCCGATGTCCTGGCGGTACTGCATCCAGCCGGCGGCCTGGACCTGCATCGGCGTCCAGCCGGGGAAGAAGTGGCGGGCGATGGCCTCGTTCATCCCCAGGACGTACTGGGAGGCCCCGCCCTCCTCGGCCAGGCCGACCTCGTCGCCCTTGGCGTTGATCTCGCTGAAGAGGCCCATGCGGGCGAACTCGTGCATGTCGGGCGTGGTCAGGGCGTCCAGGAGGGCGTCCCCGGCGGCCCGCACGTTGCCCCCGAAGAGGGACAGCTTGGGGCCGCCGCTGATCTCCCGCTCCCCGCTAGCCCACAGCCGCTGCAGGCCGTCCAGGTACTGTCCCGGCTGGCGGGAGCCGGTGGCGTCGAACTGCGCCGGGGCGACGGGGTCGATCTCCGGCCCGCCGATGTGGGGCGGGTTGGGCACCGGCCCCCGGCCGGTCTTGGTGTTGCCGAACAGGGCGTCGTGGAGCCAGGCCCGGGGGTTGTCGCGGGGGTCGAACTCGCCCGGCGACTTCCTGACCGGCGGGGGCGCCGTGAGGAGCCACTGCCACAGGGCCGGGTTCTCCTCCTGGATCTGCGCCCGCAGGAGGCCGGCGGCGAGCGTGTTCCGCACGTCGTTCAGCGGGGGCAACTCCTGGCCGAAGTTGGCGAACAGGTGGCCCAACTCGGCCGCCAGGAGGTCGTCGGCCCCCTCGGGCAGGGCCTGGCGCAGGATGCCGGCGATCCGCTCGTACCAGTATCGGTAGGCGGCCCCCCGGCGGGCCATGTCCACCAGGTCGGCCACCGGGGTGGGCCGGCTCTCCCGGGTGACCGCGATGCCCGAGAGGTCGATGTCCTCGGGGCGCAGGGGCCGGCCCTCGGCCCGCGCCCGCTCGGCGGCGGCGTCGAAGGCGTCCCCCACCTGCCGGGCGACCGTGTTGGGGGCCGTCCGCCCCCGCTGGGACAGGAGCGTCTCCCCGGGCGGGTAGGCCCGCCCCAGCACGTCGGTGGTCGCCCGCTCGGCCCCCGTGAGGCCCCGGCGCTCCCGGTCGGCCAGGGGCATCTCCGAGACGGTGGGCCTCCCCAGGGGCTCCACCCGGGCGGCGGCCGCGCTCCCGGGTCCTCGCCCCGGCGCCCCCCGCGGAAGGCCGTCCAGGTCGATCAGGCCGGCCGGCCCGCCGCGGCCCCCGCGCCCGCCCCGGACCAGGGCCACCCCGCCGGCCGCGCCCAAGAGGCCCATCCCGCCCCGGCGCAGGGCCTCCTCGCCCGGGCCGACCTCGTCCCCCAGGGCGCGCTCGGCCTCGATCCGCCTGCGCTCCTCCTCCTGCCCGGTGTAGGCCCCGCCCAGCGCCCCGGCCGCCTCGGGCAGGCCCGGGGGCCGGACCCGCCCGGTGAGGGCGACCGCCCCGTCCCGGCCCACGGCCCCGGCGACCCCCTCGGGGGGTGTCGGTTCTGCTTCACCGACCTGGTCGCGGCGCCGGAGGAACAGGGGCAGGCCCTCGCGGCGCAGGCGCTCGGCCTGGGCCTCGGGCAACGGGATGATGACGACCGGCTCGACCTTCAGCGGCCGGCCGTCCGGGCCGACAGCCGCGGCGCTGTCGGCGGCCAGCCGGCTCTCGGGGACGACGACCTCGCCCGGCTCCGGCTCCACCCCCAGGCGCCGCCCCAAGCGGGCGGCGGCGTTGCGGACATCGGTGTTGTACCAAGTGATGAGGTTGCGGTTGCCCGACCACAACTCGCCCAACTCGTCGGGGCCGAGGAGCCCCTCGGCGGGGTCCACGTCCACGTCGTAGTCGCCACCGTAGCGGTTCTGGTAGTCCTCCCAGGCCCACTGGCGCTCGTCGTCGGTCCGGGCCATGTAGTCGTCGTCGGACTCCCCCTCTTCCTGGGGGGAGGGCTCGTACTGCTCGTCGAAGCGCTCCTGCGCCTGGTCGTCCAGTTCCGCGATCATCTCGTCGCGCTCGGCCTCGACCCGGGCCTCGTCCTCGGCCGCCTTGTCGATGAGGCGCTGGGCGACCTCGGGGCCGACCAGTTGGCGCAGCCGGGCCTCGTCGACCCGGTACTCCTCGTGGGTCTGGCCCTCCACGTCGGTGATGTGGAGGTAGCCGTCGTCGGGGCGGTAGCGCAGTTCGGCGACGTGCTGGGCGGCGTCGACTCGCTGGGCGGCGTTCTCCCCGCTGGTGAGCGCGATCCCGTCCAGGCCCTCGTCGGCGGCCACCCGGAGCATGCGCTTCAGGGCCACCTGGACCCACGTCTCCTGGAAGGGGGCCTCCGGGGGCCGCTCCAGGCGGCCGGGCTGGAACAGGCCCTCCAGCCGGGTGGCCTCGGACGACCAGCGGGTGGCCGCCTCCCGCTTGGTAAGCCAGACCTGGTTGAGCCGGTTGCGCTCGGCCGTGTCCTCGGGCGTGTTGACCCGCGGCCGGTCCCGCTCCGCCTCGTACGCCGCCCGGGCCTCCTGCATCTCCTGCTCGGCCCGGGCCTCGTAGGCCCGGACGAGGTAGAGGTCGCCCAGGAGGTCGTCCTCGCTCTGAGGTGTCCCGGGGACGGAGCCCCGGTCGATGTCGGCCCGGGCCTGCCGGAGGCGGGTCATGGCCGCGTCCTTGGCCCGGGTCAGCCGGTTGCGCTCGTCCCGTAGGGCCAGGAACCGCTCCAGGTCGGCGGCGCCGGGCGGGGGCTCGTAGAGGTAGTAGCGGTTGCCCTCGGCCCAGTCCCGCTGGCGCTGGGCCTCCCGCTCCTCGTGCCCCTCGGCCATCCGCTCGTTCTCGGCCGCCTGCGCCCGCAGGTGGGCGTCGACCTCCGCGGGCGACAGGTTGCGGACGGCGTCGCCGTGCCGGTCGCGCCAGTAGGTCATCCCCCGGTCGGTGGCGTTGGCGTCGGCCGTCAGGCGCCAGGCCCGCTCGTCCTCGTCCGCCCGGACCACGTCGGCCTGCGCCCGCTCCCAGGCCCCCCACAGCGGCTCCCGGGCGCGGACGCGGGGGTCGGCCGCGCTCCGGGGCCACCAGCCGGGGGGCCGGTAGCCCGTCCGGCGGGGCTGCCCCTGCTCGTCCAGCACCGGCTGCCCGAAGCGGTCCTCGACCGGCTCCCGGGCTTGTTGGTGGAGGTCGGTCTGGATCTCCTCGACGTACAGCATCCGCCGGCCGTCCGGGGTGGAGCGCACCGTGACCCGGACGTGGAGGAGCGGGTTCTGGAGCCCGGCCCAGTGGCCGTGCTGGTAGCCGGGGGCCATCAACTGCCCCACCCGGGACTGGGGCGGGATCAGGACCACGAACTCCCGCAGGCCCACGTCCGCCCCGCCCTCGGTCTGGAGGTCGCCGGGGGTGCCGTAGGCCGAGGAGTAGCGTGCCCAGCGGGGGGCCGACGGGGGCCGGACCCGCTGCCCGGGGGGCAGGCCGGCCGTCGCGTCGGCGTCGGGGTGCAGGCCCTGGATCGCGGCCCGCTCGCCCGCCTCGGCGTCGGCGATCCGGCGCCGGATCGAGAAGTCGGCCGCCTGCATCTGGCCCCGGTAGCCGTCGGCCAGGCGCAGGAGGGCCTGGCGCCCCTGGGCCGAGTCGTCCCACTGCGCCCGGGGGCCGGCGCCGTAGCGCCCGGTGCGCTGGGCGGCGTACTGGTGGTGGCGCCGGGCCTCCTCCGGGGTGAACCGCACCGTCCCCTCGGCCGTCCCGGACGCGATCCGCAGGTGCTCGGCGGCCACGTCCCGCAGCCCCTGGACCCAGGCCGACTGGGCCGCCCGGAGCGCCCGGGGGTCGTGCAGTTCGGCGTCCGTCGGCTGGGGGGAGTAGAGGCCCTCCCGGACCAGGGCCTGCATGAAGCCCCGGGTGACCTCGCTCCGCACCCGGTTGCGCTCCTCCAGGGCGTCGGCCAACTCCTGCCGGGCGACCCGGACGGCCTGGACCCGGGCCGGGTCGGTGCCCAGGGCGACCTCGTGGACCTGGACCCGGTTCTCGGCCAAGTGCGCCCGCAGTTGGTCCTCGGAGACGGGCAGCCGGTTGGCGGCCGCGTCCTGGAGCAGCGGCCCCGTCTCGGTCCAGCGCAACTCCTCGTCGGTGACCCCGGCCTCCCGGAGCCGGCGCAGCACCTGGGCGGCGTCGCCGGAGCGCACCGCGTCGGCCACCCGGGGCTCGCCCAGGGCCTGCTCCAGCCGGCTGAAGAAGGGGGCGTCCTCGTTGCCCGGCCCCCGGAGGAGGTCGCGCTCGGCCCCGGGGCCGTAGCGGGCGACGCGCCCGGGGGCGGCGGCCTCCTCGGCCACCCGCCGGGGGAGGTCCTCCAGGCCCCGCCCGGCCGGCTCCACCCGGCGCTCCGGCGGGGCGACCTCGGCCACGGCCCGCCCGGCCTCCGCCTCGGTCGGGGGCCGGGCGGGCTCCTGGGCGCGGGCGGCGGCGCGGCCGGCCAGGGCGTCCCGGGCGTCCAGGAAGCGCTGGTGGGCCTCCAGGTGCTCCGGCGGGGCGTCCGGGGCCGGCGGGCGGCGCACGTCGACCCCCAGGCGGCGGCCCTCGGCGATGGCGTCCTGCATCGCCTTGTTCAGTTCGGCCTTGCTCGGTTGCCGGGCCGGCTCGCCGGGCTCTTCCGGGGGCCTTGGCCTCCCGGCCTCCCCCAGTTCGCCGGCCTCGTTGGCGTGGAAGCGCTTGACGGCCTCGGCGGCGGCGTCGGCCAGGGCCGCCCGGTTGCGGACGCCCCGGCCGGCCTGCTGGAGCCCGAAGGCGGACAGGGGGCCGAGGATGCCCGACCCGATGTCCTGGCCCTGGCCGAAGCCGCTGATCCCCCGCGCCGTGGGGTCGGTGAACTCCCCCGGGCGCCGGACGCCCAGGCCGGGGATCTCCTCCGGCTGCCCCTCGGCGCCGGCCTTCGCCATCAGCGCCCCGACCCCCAGCCCGCCGGCCCCCGTCAGCGCGGCCCGGCCGACCTCGTAGGCCCCGTGGGCGGCCTTGGCCGCCGCCGGCCCCTTGGTCAGGACGGTCTTGGCGACCGGCAGCGCCCGGGCGTAGTTCTCGGCCCAGCCCAGGGGGCCGGGGAGCGACGCCCCGATCCCCACCAGGGCCGCCCGGCGCTCGTCCCCGGTGCCGGCGAGCGTCGCCTCCTCGGCGATGTTCTGCTGGATCTGGAGCGGGGCCAGCGCCCCCATCACGGCCGTGCCCAGGCGCTCCGGGACCGGGGCCTTGGTGTCGGTGACGGCCCGGCGCAGTTGGTTCTCCGTGTCCAGGGCCGTCCGCTTGATCGCGTTCAGCCCGCCCATGGCCGAGAGCCGGTTCTGCTCCGCCGAGGGGGCGTTCTGCTGCTGCAGGAGCCGGTCGGCCAGCGAGCGGGCCTCCTCCTCCTTGCCCTCGCTCTTGAGGCGGGTGAAGTCGTCCCAGTCGCCCCCGGCCTCCACCTTCTGGAGGCCCAACTCCCGCTCCCGGCGGGCGGCGATGTCGGCCTCGCGCTGCTTGATGTCCTCGGCGACGCCCCGCTCCCAGACCTCGGGGGCGTTCTCGGCCATGCCCTTGGCCTGGAGGCCCTCGCGCCACGCGCCGTAGTCCCCGGCCGCCTCGGCCATCCGCCCGGCCGCCTCGCTGGCGCCCTCGGTGGCCCAGTCCTTGGCCTTCCCCGCCTCGTCGACCCGCTCCCGGACCGCCGTCCCCAGGTCGCTGAAGCCCTGCCCCACGGTCTGGGTCGCGCTCTCGGCCGTCTGCCGGGCGCTGGCGAGGGCCTGGTCGAACCAGGAGCGGGCCTGCTCGGCCTGCTGGGTCCGGCGCTCGTCGGCGTCCCTACTCGCCTGGAGTTGCTCGTCGAACGCCCGCCGGGCCTCCTCGGCCGCCTTGCGCTTGCGCTCCTCCTCCTCGGCCTGGGCCTTGGCCGCGTCGTAGTCCCGGCCGTCCTGGCCCAGGAGTCGGGCGCCCTTGGCGGCCAGGTCCCCGGCCACCCCGCGGAAGAAGTCCAGGGCCATCAGGGCCTCCTACGGCTAGACCAAACCGGCGGCGAGCGAGGGCCTGGGGCCGGTGGGCGGCCCGACGGGGGTCACCAACTGGGGCGGGACCGGCGGGACGAGCGGGCCGGCGCCCGGCGGGGGCAGGCCCGTGGGCGGCGGGGCCGGCGGGGCGCCGGGGGGTAGCCCCGGGAACGGCATCCCCGGCGGGGGCGGGAGCGTGGCCGCGCCCAGGCCGGCGGCGGGGGGCGGCAGGACGACGGGCGCCCCGCCGGGGGCGGGGGGCGCCCCCATGGGCGGACCGGCGGGCGTGGTCGGCACCGGCAGGGGCGGTCCGCCCGCGCCCGGGGGCGGCAGCGGTTGGGGCGCCGCCCCCGGGGCGGGCTGGGGGCCGACAGGCCCGGCCCCCTGGGGAGGGCCACCCATGCCCGTCCCCGTCTGCTCGGGGGGGACGGGGCCGCCGGGCACCTGGCCGACGGCGGCGGCCATCTCCCGGGGGAAGGCGTCCCGCAGGACGGCGAGCAGGGCCTCGCGCTCCTTCGGGGTGGCGAAGACCCAGCGGTTGGCGACCTGCTGCTGGAAGTCGGGGGACTGGCGCAGCAGCGCCCCGAAGTCGGCCCGGGTCAGGCGCACGCCCCCGCCGACCTGGTTCTTCGGGTCGTCGGTGGCCGTGAAGTCGTCCAGGTACCGCTGGATCGAGCGCATCCGGGCGTCGCTGATCTCGCCCGCCTCCCGCAGGATGCGGGGGATGCTGCCGCGGGGGTTGCCGAACCGGGACGGCACGGCCCCAGTGTACTCGGCCGGGGGAGGCGGGACGCCCCCTTTCTCGCCCCCGGTCGCACTGGACGGCCGGGCGCTACTCGGGGGGCGCCCCACGACGGGGAGTGTACGCGATCCGCGGGCGCGGGCCTAGACCGGCTCGTCCAGGCGGCTCTTGGCGACCTGCCGCCCCGTCGCCGGGTCGTAGACCCGCCAGTCGCCCGCGGTGCCGAAGTCCCGGATCTCCAGGCCCCGCTCGGCCGCCTTGGCCTCGGCCGCCTGGCGCTCGGTCTGGGTCCCCGTCTCGGCGGCCTCCTCCTCCGGGGTGTCGATCTCGGCCGTCGCGGTGCCGGTGCCGGTGCCGGTGGCCTCCTCGGGCGGGGCCATCCCCATCTCGGCCAGGCGCTGGCGCTCCCGGGCGACGGCCGCCGGGTCGTCGCCCTCGGGGTTGTCGGCCTGGTAGGCGTTCCAGGCCAGCCGGGCCTGCTCGCCCACCGGGCCGGCCTGCGCCAGGAGGGCCTCGCGCTCGTCGTCGGGGACCTCGTTGATGGGCACGTCGGGCCAGTGGAGTTCCTCCCCCTCGGCCGGCTCGGGCCGGGGCCGGTTGGGGTCGGGCATGGCCGGGATGTCCCGGGGGGGCGACTGGGGGTCGGAGGCGGACGGCGGGCCTGCGGTCATCTCGGTGGCTCCTCTTCCTGCCCCTGGGGGCTCAGCGGGCCGGGCGGACGAACCGCCCGGAGGCGTCGCGCCGGCCGGCGGGGGCCGGCGGCTGGCCGGGGCGCCCGGCCGTGGTCACGCGCTTGTAGAACTCGGGGGGCGGGGCCGGCTCGGTCACGGGCGACGGGGCGGTCGTGCTGGGGCGGTCGACCCGGACCCCGGGCGGCGCCTCGGGGTCACCGACGAAGTCGGGGCTCCCGTAGGGGTTCTCCAGGCTCAGGGTGCGCTCCTCCCCGGTCGAGGACCGGACCCGGACCTCCCCCGGGGGCGCCATGGTCACCTCCCCCTGCCGGGGCGTCCGGCCCATCGCGTCCCAGAAGTCGGCCTCCCCGAAGTCCTCCCCCCGACGGAGCGTCTCCAGGACGGCCCAGCCGAACGGGCCGGCCCACCGGAGCGCCGCCTCGTCGTTGGCGGCGGCCAGCGACCGGGGCCGGGGTTTGCGGGGCTGCTGCAGGGCGTCTCTCCTCGTGGTCACCCCATCGCCTCCAGTTCGTCCAGGGCCTCGGCCATCTCCTGCAGGGTGACGCCGTTCGGGACGCCGGTCCCGTCGCCGTCCCCGTCGCGGCGCCGCCGCTCGACCAGCGCCTGCAGGTCGTGCTCCCGGAAGGGCCAGGAGCCGTTGCCGGCCCGGGCCTCGGCCACCAGGGCGACCAGGTCCTCCCCGTTGCCGTGGCCGTTCAGCAGGCGCAGCATCTGGTCCGTCTCCTCGGCCCTAAAGGCGCGCATGTGGACGCTCATGCGGATCACGGCGTCTACCTCTGCATCTCCCGGGCCGCCTTCTGCCAGGGCATCTCCTGCTGGGTGGGCAGGCCGGCCCGCGAGGGGCTGACCCCGGGCATGGCGGGGATGGCGGCGCCCTGCTGGCCTGGGGTGGCGCCGTAGGCCGCCGCCACCCCGGGCGCTAGCTGGCCGCCGCCGAGGCCCTGCTGGAAGGCGGCGCCCGGCGGGGGCACCGCCCCGCCGCCCGTGGGCGCCGGCCCCATCTGGGGCGCCGCCGGCATCTGGGCCACGGCCGGCAGGCCGGGCAGCCCCGGGACCCCGGGCGGGGGCGCGGGCGTGCCGGGGATCTGGCCCCCCATCTGCATCGGCAGGGCGTTGCCGGGGGCTCCCGGCGGCATCGGCGGCAGCCCGGGCGGCCCCATCGGCAGGGCGGCCGCGCCGGGCACCCCGCCCGGCACGCCCATCGGCATCGGCGTCCCCCCGGGGGGCGGCATGGGCATGCCCCCCGGGCCTTGGGGCGGCGCCCCGGGCAGCCCGGGCGGGGGCGGGACCCCGGGGGCGTTCATCGGCCCTTGCTGGCCCGGGAGCCCGCCGGTCTGGCCCATGGCCTTGGCCTGCTCCAACTGCAGCAGCAGGCGGGCCGCCTCTTCTTCTGTGAAAGCCCCTATGGCTAACAATTGGTCGAAGGCCATGGCCGTGGTCACCTTGAACTGCGATTCCATCCAGGACAGCGCCATCTCCGGCGTCAGCGCCCCCTGGCGGACGGCCCCGCGCAGGGCCATGCTCTCCTGGACCAGCGGGTGGGTGTTGATCTTGTCGGCGAGCACCCGGGCCTCCGTCCGCTCCGGGGCGGGGTCCTTGAAGTAGCGCTCGCGCATGGTGAGCATGTCGACCGCCCCGGCCTGCTGGGCCTGGACCCCGCGCATCTCTAGCTGGGCCTCGTCGACGGGCAGGAGCGGGTCGGCCTCGACGGCGCAGGCCAGGAAGGGGGTGCCCGTCCCGGCCCCCTTGCCGTCGGGGGCCACGTCCTTGGGCCTGAGCGTCCGCCAGCCCTTCTTCTTGCCCCGGGCGGCGTCGCCCTGGTAGTAGACCGGGACCCCCTCCGGGAAGCGGCGCCAGACCTGCCACCAGAGGTACTGGATCTGGGTCGCCACCTGGGCGCAGAAGTTCTCCACGACCGGGCCGTACAGCGAGCGGGCGGCGATCATCAACTGGGCGATGGCGTAGCCCGCCTGGCCCCCGCCGCCCTGGCCCCGCAGGACGCTGGGGATGCCGATCAGGTCGATCAGGGCCGTGGCCTTGGTGTAGAGGCGCTCGATGTGGGCCGTCGACTCGGGGGGCATGGTCAGGTAGCGCCAGGTGCGCCCGGCCGGGACGGAGTAGAACTTGCCCGGCTCGACGATCTTGCCATCCGTGGTGCGGTTCTGGTCGGGGCGCTGGGCGCGCTCCGGGTCGACCACGGTGTCCCCGGAGAGGCCGGCGGCGCCCGGGGCGCCCTGGGACTTGTCCTCCTCCACCAGGGGGGGCCAGGCGCTCCAGAAGGAGATGTGCAACTCCATGGTGATGATCTGGTCGAGCAGGTCGATCAACTCCACCAGGTGCATCGGGGCGGCCACCCCGCGGTACGTCTCGTCCCCCATGGCGGTCGTCAGCCCGAAGGCCCGGAACACCGGCAGGGGGTGCCAGGCCGGCCCCCACAGCGGGCCGGTGGCGACCAGCACCCCGTCCACGTAGTGCGCCCAGACCCCGCAGTCGGGGTCGTAGTCCGGGCTCTCGGGGTCGGCCAGGCCCAGCCACCAGGCCCGCCGGGCGGAGCAGTAGTAGGTGACGGTGGCGACGTGCTCCGGCTCGTAGGGGCGCTCGGGCTCGGCGTCGGCCAGGGGGTAGGCCCGGCCGTAGCCCATCGGGCCGGCGGTGTACCGCGCCCCCAGGGTGGCCCCGGGCACGGAGCCCGCCCCCTCGCCCGCGGTGGGGGTCAGGCCGTACTCGGCCAGCGTCTCCCGGTAGGGCCGGTTGACCACCACCACGGCCTCGTCCTCGACCCCCTCGGCGTCCTCCACCACGTAGACGGAGAGCGGGTCCAGCGCCTCCAGGGAGAAGGGGGGCGTCGCCCGCTTGAAGTTCTCCACGGCCCTCAAGAATTTCTCGGCCCCGGAGCGCCTGCGGGTGCGCCGCGGCGGGCTCGTGCCCCGGTCGCGCAGGAACGCCTCGGCCGAGTCCCCGGTGGGCGTCTCCGGGACGGCGGGGGGCTGCTCCTCGCCGTCGTCCTCGTAGTCCTCGTAGCGGGGGTAGCGCGGCGAGAAGGCGCTCCAGCGGTCGAGCCGCTCGGTCAGGGTCCAGCTACAGCGCCCGGTGTTGACCAGGTTGTCGACGCAGTCCCGCCAGACGCTGGTCTTGCCGGCGTCCAGCACGCTGCGCCGCCCCTCCATGCCGAGGAGGACGGAGGTCGTCCACTCCTCCTTGAGGGTGGCCGCCTCCTGGGCGTCCTCGTCGTCGTCGACCGGGTCGGCGCTGACCGTCATCGGCTTGGCCGTCAAGACGGCCGGGAGCCGGTGGGTCAGGTCGGCGAACAGGGCCTGGCCCGCCCTGACCACCTGAGTCGTCTTGCGGTAGCCGGGCGGGATCGGCGGGGTGACCAGCAGCTTGCGGCGGCGCCGGATCTCCCGGACGATGTCGGTGAAGGAGCGCGAGCCCACGTTGGCCTGGCGCGTCCCCGAGTCCCGGACGCTCCTGGCCCCGGAGGCGCTGGCCCCCATCTCCCGCTCGCGGCCCCGCAGGAGCCGCAGGACGTAGCCGTACGGCGGGGCCTTGACCCCCTCCTCGGGCGGCTTGACCTCGGGCAGGTCCTCGGGCTCGGCCTCCTCGGCCCGTCGGCGCTCCGTCTGGCGCCGCACCTGGCGGCTGGGCCGCTGCGCGGGGGGCTGGCCCGGGGCGGGCAGCCCGTCGTCTTGGAGCCCCAGGCTCTCGCCCGTGATGCCGTCCAGGCTGTTGCTCATCGCCCGCCCCTGTCTGATCTACTTGCGGTATAAACCCCGCCCAAACGGGATGGATCGCGCCCGCCCCCAGAGAGGGCCGATTCTTGACAAACGCTCACCAGCGCCCGTCCTCGACCGCCCCGGCGGTGCCGAAGGCCCCGTTGCTGTAGCCGGCGACGCTGCCCCCGTCGCCCTGCGCCCAGAGCGGCCCCGCCGCCCCCTCGTCGCCCATGGTCGCCTGCAAGGGTAGCCCCTGCCGGGTCTGGACGGGGGCACTGGCCGGATTGAGCCCGTAGCGCAGGGCGTCCGCCGCGTGGTCCTCCTGGCCCTCCTCCACGTCCTCGGGGTCGTCGGGGTCCGCCGTCAGCCTGGGCAGGGTGCGCTGGAGGTTGGGGGCGGCGCCCTCGACCAGGACGAGGCCGGGCAGGCCGTCGTCCCGGGGCTCCAGCCACTCCAGGACCCGGCGCCAGCCCATCACCCGGTCGTTGTACGCCTTCTGCACCGGGAGGCCCTGGCCCCAGTAGACGGCGGCGTCCGACACCCCCACGTTGGCCCGGGGGGTGAACATGGCCGGGTCGACCCGCAGGCTGTCCAGGTGCAGGCGGGCCGAGGGCGGGGCCAGGACGCGCTTCCGCACCACCGACCCGTTCGTGTGCTCGTCCCACCACTCCAGCCAGCGCCCCCCGACCGAGGCGATGCGCCGCTTGGTCATCTGGGCCTGCCTGACCGGGGTCACCCCGGGGGCGTACTGCTCGTCCCAGACGAAGACGCGGTTGCGCTGGGGGTCCCGGGCGAACCACAGGCAGCACCAGGGGTCGCGCACCCCGGCGTCGACGCCCGCCCACAGCGTCCACCCGGGGGCGCCCGCCTCCCCCGGCAGGGGCGGGAAGGCCCCCTGCTCCAGGCCGTAGCGCTCCAGCAGCATCTCTAGGGGCCAGACGTGCCAGGGCTTGCCCTCCCGGGTGGGCAGGAAGCCGCGGAAGTAGCGCCCGCCCAGCGTCTCGGGGGGCCGCTGCTGGTAGAGGGCCTGCCACCAGGGCTCGGTGACCGTGGTGCGGATGACGGCCAGGCGCTGCTCGTCGAACCGGGCCGGCCACAGCGGCTGCCCGGGGCGCCGGCCCAGGGCGTCCGGGCGGCCCGCCTCGGCCAGGGCCGGCAGGTCGACGACCTCCCAGCGCTCCCCGCCCTCCTCGGCCTGCTGCAGGAGGCGCCCGGACAGGTCGTCCTCGTGCCAGCGGGTCTGGATCACCACGATGGCGTTGGCCGCCCTATCGAGCCGGGTGTAGGCCGTCGAGGCGTACCACTCGTAGGCGTCGTCCCGGATGGTCAGGGAGAGGGCCTCCTTGGCGTCCTTGACCGGGTCGTCGACGATCAGCAGGTCGCAGCCCTCCCCGGTGATCCCGCCCCCCACCCCGGCGGCGTTGAAGGCCCCGGCCTCCTCCCCGTCCTTGGCCCAGGCCCAGAACTGGACGGCCGCCGCGTCCCCGGTGATGTCCATCCCGGGGTAGAGCCGGCGGTAGAGCGGGCTCTTGATGAGGTTCCGCACCCGCCGGGAGAACTTGTAGGCCAGCACCGCCCCGTAGCTGGTCAGGATCACCTTCCTTTGGGGGTCGCGCCCGATGTACCAGGCCGGGAACCGGACCGAGGCCAACTCGGACTTCCCGTGCCGCGGGGGCACGAACAGCATCAGGCGCCGGACCTCGCCCCGCTCCACCTGCTCCAGCTTGGCGGCGATGAGCCGGTGGTGGGGGGCCGGGACGTAGCCCGGGAAGGTGGTCCGGACGAAGTCCAGGAGGCCCAGCCGGGCGCCCTCACCCGGGCCGGTACTCGACGCTGGTGGGGTCTGCTCCTCGGGAGGCGTCGACGAGGCGGGGCGGCGCGTCCACCGCGTCGGGCTCAGCGTCTCGGCCGGCGGGCAGAGCCGACGCCACACGAGCGATCTTGTCGAAGACGACCCCGTAGAAGACGGCAAGCTCACCGGCTGACTGTTTTCCCAGCCAGACCGCGTCCTGGGTTTGAGCAAGGATTCGCTCAGCAGCGGCAAGGCCCAACTCCATGTGGCGCAGGATCAGTCCCCGGTAGTCCGGTCCGTTGGTTTCGGGATCGCTCCTGGTCGCGTCCGGGTCGAAGCCGCCCTTGGCCCGCCACAAGCGCACCGTCGAGGTCGACACCCCCAGGGCCTTGGCGACCCCGTGGACGCTCTCCCCCGCCAGCACCCGGGCGACGGCCGCCGCCTTCTCGGCGTCCGTCCAGGATTTGACCTCCTGCTGCTGTCTGATCTCCTTAATCGGCACCCCTACCCGCTCCCGCGCACCTTGCCCCCCTTGGTCGTGGGGCGGAACTTCTGGACCATCTTGCCGACGCCGCCGGACTGGAAGCTGTCGTACCAGTGGCCCCGCTCGTTCGACCCGCCCCCGCCCTTGTCGTTGCCGAGGGTCCCGGCCCGGGCCGTCGCCCCCCGGGCGGTCGAGCCGTCGCCCGCGGGCAGTTGGCCCGCCTGGCGCACCGCGCCCGTCTTGGTCACCTTGTACCTGCCGCTGTTGATGTCGGGCACGCTTCTTGCTCCTTCGGGTCGACCGCGCTAGCCGGGGGGCTGCCGGTCGCGGAGCAGCGGGCTGGCGACGTAGCCGGCCCACTGTCCGCCCCCGCCCTGCCCCTTGGGCTTGCGGTTCTGTCCACCGATCTTCTCGGGCAGCCTCGCCCCCTTGGGCGTGTGGGCCTGCCAGCGCTCGGCCATCGCCGGCTCGTTGGCGTACATCCAGCGCCGCTGGGCCTGGGACTTGAAGGGCACCGTGGCCTCCTAGAGGCTCCGCCGCTTCGGCAGGCTGGCCCGCAGGGGCGCCGACGCCTCCCGCCAGCGGGCGTCGTCGGCCGCCTCGATCCGCTTGTGGAGCCAGTCCGGGCCGGCCCGCTTGCCCTCCCAGTAGCGGCTGAACTGCCGGATGGCGTGGTGATCGACGTTGAAGGTGGCCGGGTCGATCACCCCGCCCGCCCCGTAGGGCTTGGCCTCCGGGGGTTTGCCGCCCACCGGGGTGCCGGCGTCGGTGTACTCGACGAACTCGGGGGGCTCCGTCAGCTTCATCAGCGAGCGCTGCTGGTGACTCTTGGGTGAACAGTCCCGGCCCGCGGTGCCCCGCATCGTCAGGTCGGTCGACTTACGGCTGCTGCTCTTGTAGGCCACCGGCCCCTCCTCCTTCCGGCCCGGGACGCCACGGCTTGGGCGGGGCGAGCGGGGGCACCGGGGCCACCCCCGTCCAGGTCCACCCGGCGCCCTCGGCCGCTCGGGTCATCGTCCCGACCACCTGGCCGGCGAACGGCTCACCCGCGAACGGCGCCCCGGCGAAGCCCGTCCGGGTCGCGTTGCCCGGCCCGCTCATCTCCCCGGCGAACGGCTCCCCCGCGAACGGCATCAGGCGCTCCGCCCCATGTCTGGTCTACTTTCCGATCCCGGGGTACTTCTTCGCCACCTTGGCCCGCACCGTCTTCTTCTCCTGGGCGGAGCCGTGCTGGCTGACCCGGGAGAGGGCGTTGCGGGCGTGGGCGGCGTCGGGGATGGGGTAGCTGCCGGCCCCCTTGCCCTTGGGTCCCTCGCCCTTCCCGGGCAGCGCGAACGACTTACTCGGCAGCTTGTTGCGCTGGCGGCTCGTCAGCACGGCCATCTCGGAACTCCTCCCAGCGCCACACGGCCAGCGCCGTGCCGTCCGGGTAGCGCTGCAGCACCGCGGGCTGCCAGGACCCGCGGTCGTCCTTGGGGTCGGGCGGGGGCCAGGGCAGCGTCACGCCCCGCTCGGTCCTCGGGTCGACCACGGTCAGGACCCCGTCCCGGACCCCCATCAACAGCTTGGTGGGGCTCACGGCGCCACCCACGAGGGGCGCACCAGCACCACCCGCCCGTCCGAGTCGCGCTCTGGGGGCCGGGGCGTGAGCCGCTCCGCCTGGAGCGTCTGGAAGACGACCGAGTGGCGCCCGAACGCTTCCAGGACCACGTCCGGGTGGCGCCGGACCTCGTCGATGACCAGCCCCGCGCAGATCGAGCGCTGCCGGCGCAAGAGGGCGCGCCGGCAGCAGCGACACCAGGCCCAGCGCTCGCTCACCGGGGCGCCCCCTCGCACGCCTCCCGGAAGGCCGTGCTGTCCCGGCCCGGCAGGAGGCCGCTCGCTAGCTTCCTCGCGTTGGAGCGCGCCAGGAGCGTCCGGGCCAGCCCGTTGGAGGTCACCTGCGCCGCCCGCTCGTACTCGGCCGTACGGGCCTCCTGGAGGCTGGTGTAGACCGTCTCGCTGCCGTCCCGGTTCTCGACCACCCGAGGGCGGACGAAGCGGCGCTCCTCGTTGACCAGGCGCCCGCCCCGGACGATGGTGGTGGGGGCGAACAGCACCCGCCGGTAGGCCGTGGCCCCGCAGGAGGGGCAGCAGGCCGGGGGCTCCCGGTCCCACGGCTCCAGGCGCTCCTCCCCCATCCCGCACACGGCGCAGCGGTAGGCCCGGGTGGGCACGTCAGTAGCCCTTCCCGCCCATGCCCTGCATGCCCGGGACGGGCGAGCCCGGGCGGGAGAAGGGCTTGCCCTTGCCCACGCTGGGCTTGGCCGGCTTCTTGGCCGGGACCGGGGGCTGGGGCTTGTTCGCCTTGCCCACGTTGCCCCGGCTCTTGCCGAACGGGGGGCTCTTCGTCGGCCCGGTGCTGCGGGGGGTCGCCACTCATGCTCTCCTGGGCTCAACCGTTTGCCGCTTTTTAAGCGGCGACCTCAACCTTTTGCCGCTTTTACTTCTGCCGGCCACGTAAACCACTCATCGGGCCAGAGATGGGGGGCTTCTTCGCCGCCGGCCCGGCGGGCTTGGGCTGGGCCAGCCCGCCCTTGCCCTTGGGGCCACCGAACGGCGGCTTGCCCGCCGCCAGCGCCGCCTTGCCCCGGTTCGTCGCCGCCGCCTTCGCTGACGCCATCGGGTCCCTCCCGGCGCCCAGTGTACACGCCGCCGGAAGCCCCCCGCACCCCCGGCCCTAGCTTGACGCGCTGCTGATGTCTGTGGTACGCTCGGGGGGCCGGCCCCTCAGGGGGTCGAGCCCGCCCAGGAGCATGCCCACCATGCCCGACCCGGACGCCCGCACCGTCGCCGTGGCCCGCCTCGCCATCGCCCTGTCTGTCCTGGAGCGGCGCGAGGAGCGCCTCGGGCGCGCCTACCTGGCCTACGAGCCCCTCCACGTCATCCGGCGCCTGCGCCTGGACGTGGAGGTCGCCCAGGAGCGGGCGGACGCCGCCGAGGCCCGCCTGGACGCCCTGCGGGCGGGGACGCGCTGATGACCGGCATCCGCCTTACGCCCGCCTTCCTCGCCGCCGTCCTCGACGACCTCGCCCCCCACCGGGGCGACCTGGACGCCCTGGGGCGCCTGCAGACCCTGCTGGCGAACCAGCGCCGGGAGCGCGACGGGTCCGTGGTCGTCGCCCCCGCCCCAGACCTGGAGGACGCCCTGCTGGGGGTGCTGGAGTACCTCATCGACAAGTGGGGCTGCACCCTGGCCTACGCCAGCGACATCGGCAACCAGCGGCGCCTGGAGCGCTTCATCGAGCAGGCGTCCGACCTGCACGCCGCCCGCACCCGGCGGGTACCGTGACCTGGCCCCCGCCCCCCCGCCGGCAGTTCCCGGTGATCGAGGTCGGGGCCGTCTGGGAGAGCCGGGGGCACAGCGGCCACCCCGCCGGGGAGCCGGTGCGGGTGGTCGTCGTCCGCCCCTGGCGGGTCACCATCCAGCCCCTGTCCCCCCACGGCCGGCGCGAGCACGGCGGGGGCCGGCGCAGCCTGACCCGCGCCCAGTTCTACATGGCCTTCCGCCCCCGGGGCGGGGCCTAGGAGCCACCAGGATGCCCAACAGGCGCGGGGACGGCGCGAGGTGGCCCGACGCCCCCGAGAAGCGCAGGTGGGCCAGGACGGTCACCGTGGCGGTCGAGGCGGCCCGGGCCGAGGTCGTCGGCCTGGGCGTCCCCGCCCGCGTCTCCGTCCACTGGTCGAGCGCCCACGACGCCCTCATCGTCCGCTGCCTCGTCCTGCGGGCCGGCCTGCCCGACGCCGACGAGCGCGAGCAGGCCGCCTTCGCCGGGGGCTACCTCGCCGCCAAGCTGGCCGGCTTCCGCCCCCGGCTGCAGTTCCACGGCCACGGCCAGAACCTAGTCATCTCGTACGCGGAGACACCCCTTGAGTAAGCACGACGGCGCCCGGCGCTTGTACCCCGTCCTGTGGCGCTGCGAGCGCTGCGGCCGCCGACGGGCGCGGGAGCGCCACCACGTCGACGGCGACCCCGGCCACAACGAGCCGGGCAACCTGCTCTTGGTCTGCTCCCGCTGCCACGCCTCGATCCACGGCAAGCAAGCGCTGCTCGCCGGCTACGCCAAAGCCCAGACCCAACGCACCCACTGCCCCCACGGCCACGAGTACACCCCCGAGAACACCCGGGTCTACAAAGGCCGCCGCTTCTGCCGGGAATGCACCCGCATCGCCAGCCGGGAGTACAAGCGTCGGACCAGAGCCACGCCCTTCCCCCAGCCCGAGGCTTGACGTTTTGTTGCAGTCTGTGGTAGGCTTGTCTGGACGGGGCGACCCGCCCCGATCCCGACCCGCGAGGACCTTCCGCGATGACCCAGCAGTACGACTACACCGGAGCCCCCATCCGCGCCCACATGGGGCGCGAGACGCGCAAGAGCGTCTACGTCGGCCCCCAGGGCGCGACCGACCCGGCCTCCGCCTCCGCCCGCCGGATGCCCGCCAAGTTCGCCGGCAAGTGCCCGCTGTGCCGGGGCGAGATCGCGGTCGGGGACGCGGTCGCCTGGGAGCCCGGGCGCCGCGCCGTCCACCAGCAGTGCCCCCTGGTCGAGGTCCCCGCCCCGGCGCCGGCCCCCGCGCCTGAGCCGGAGCCGGTCACCGTCGACCAGCACTTGGAGCAGCCCCAGGTCGTCCTCGCCCGCGTCGCGGTCGACTTCACCGACGAGCAGCTTGAGCGGGCGATGACCAACCCCCTGTCGGCCGACGACCCGATCATCTGGGCCGTCCTGGACGCCGAGTTGGACGCCCGCATGGAGGCCGCCAACGCCCCGGCGGCCCCCGCACCCGCCCCCGTCCAGCCCCAGCGCCTGGAGGTCGAGGACGCCGGGGTCTACGTCCTCCCGGACGGCACGGTGGTCAAGGTCCAGGCCAACCGCGACAAGACCAAGGTCTACGCCAAGCGCTGGACGCCCTCCCGCCAGGATCGCCTGATGGAGACGGGCGAGCACGAGCACGGGGAGTACGTCTACGAGCCCGGCCTCATCCGCGAGGTCGAGGCCACCGGGCGCAAGATGACCCTGGAGGAGGCCAAGGCCCACTCGATCCGCTACGGCCGCTGCGTCCGCTGCGGGCGCACCCTGACCGACGGCAAGAGCGTCGAGCAGGGGATGGGACCGGTCTGCATCACCTACTTCAGCTAACCGCCGGGGGCCGGTGTTGCATCGATGCAACGCCGGCCCCACCACCAAACCCTAGGAGAACCGCCCGTGAAGAAGAGCGAAGCCGTCTGGCGCACGAAGGGGGACATCGTCCGGTACGAGGGGCACGACTACGTCATCGACTCGGTCCGCGTCGAGCGCGACGCCCGGGGCCGGGAGGCCCTGGTGTTCGACCTGCGCCCGTCCTGGGCGCACCTGGGGCTCCCGGACGTGCCCGGGGTCAGCTACCGCAAGGTCGAGCGCAAGCCCGTCCCCGCCGCCCTGCAGCGCCTGTTCAAGGCCCACCCCTGACAGCCCCCAGCGTCCCCCAGGAGGCCCGTACGCGGGCCTCCGCTACCCCAGCTAGGAGAAGACCCATGAACGAGCCCCTCGCCCCCGGCACGGCCCTCCTCGTCCGCTTCGCCGCCCACGCCAACAAGCGTCTGGGCGACCCCGGCGAGACGTACTTCTCCCGCCAGCACACGACCCTGCACGTCGGCGAGACGCTGGAGGTCGTCGAGGACTCCGGCCGGGGCTACGTGCTGGCCCGCCGGGAGGGCGGGTACGTCTACCGCGTCCACATGACCGACCTGATGGTCAAGCCCGACGACCAGCAGGTCACCCGCGACGCCATCGATCTCCTCCGCACCCGCATCGAGCGGGACGAGGCCCGCGACGCCCTGCGCCTGGCCGAGGCCGAGGTCGCCGACCTGAAGACCCGGCTGCACCGGATGGAGATCGCCAACGCCCACAACCTGGCCCGGGCCGACGAGGCGGAGCAGCGCCTGGAGTGGATCGGCGAGGCCCTCCAGAAGGAGATCGAGGGATGAACCTGGTCGAGCACCTGACCGGCGCCGGCTGCACCGACATCCGCCCCGTCGCCGTCGCCATCGGGCGCACCCGCTACCAGGGCGCCTTCTACCGCCAGATCGTCGCCGTCGCCCCCGGCTGCCGGGCCTACGACGAGGGCCAGCGCAGCCACGTCGTCGAGGCCCTGTACCTGGTCGGCCCGCTGCCGGCGGCCTACCGGCGCACCCGGCGCACCGTCTTCCGCCTGCCCGGGGACGGCCGGGACTGGTACGTCGCCGGCTACTACCCCGTCGACCAGCCCAACGAGTACCACCCCCTGGGCCGGATGCTCCAGCTACGCCCCTGGACCGACCCCTCCGGGCGGGCCATCGACGCCTGGAGCGAGCGCCCCTACCCCCGGGTGGAGGCCGGCGTCACGCCCCAGGCTTGACGACCTGCTGCGGTTTGATGTAGAGTCGTGGGGAGGGCCGGCCCACCCGGCCCCGACCACACAGCAAGGAGCAGCCCAGTGCCCCGATCCGCAGCCCGCCCGAACGTCACCCTGCGCGCCGACGTGGCCGACGACCTGCTCGACCGGATCAACTCCCTGGCCCGCGGGCTGGAGGAGTGCCCCCGGGAGCCGCTGGCCGACTGGGCGTCCGAGATCCGGTCCCTGCGCCGGATCGTCCAGGACGCCGTCGACGACGCGGAGATCCGCCAGGAGGTCGCCCGGCGCTACCCCCGGGACGCCCAGCGCCAGAAGGTCTACCGGGCCGAGAGCCTGGTGGCCGACCGGCCCCGGGTCAAGGGCCTCGCCCGGCAACGAGCCTACCTGGACCAGGTCATGGCGACCCCCTGGTTCCGGGCCTACTTCGCCGACCTGACCCCGGAGATGGTCCACCTGGAGCGCCTGGACAACCGGCTGGGCGCCGTCGCCGGCAGCCACAACGCCTCCCGCACCCACCACCGCATCGCGCTCCTGGACGACGTGACCGACCTGACCCTCCTCCACGAACTGGCCCACGCCTGCCACTACTGCTGGTACGGCTGGGGCCGGGGCTCCGGGGGCCACGACGCCAACTTCGTCGGCATCCTGCTGTGGCTCCTGGTGAACCACCTGGGCCGGGCCGTGGGCCTGGCGTTCGCCAAGGGCACCGTCGTCGCCGGGGTCAAGCTGACCCAGTTGCACCGCCAGACCCGCCAGACCCCCGTCGCCCCCGACTACGTCCGCGCCCTGGTGGCGCAGGAGGGCCGCTAGCCATGCCCACCCGCAGCTTCCGCCCGCCCCGCCTGGACGCGGTGGTGCCCCCGGGCACCCCCGTCCGGGTGTACCGCAACCTCCGCCCCGGCGTGCCCACCTGGTCGATCCAGGCCAAGGTGCGCCTCCCCGGCACCAACTTCCACGGCTGGCGGGTCATGGGCCACGCCTTCTCCCTGGTCCTCGACCGAGTCACCTTCCGGGTCTACGAGGCCGGGCGCAAGCGGGTACTCAGGACCGGGGTCAAGAACGTCCACGCCTACGCCCTGGGCACGCTCGTCCAGGCCGACCAGACGGTCACCGTCCCCGAGGGGGCCACCGAGGCCGTCTACCACCCCCGCAAGTACCCCCACTTCTTCGCCCCGGACCTCCGCGACGCCCACGTCGACGGGGCCGACCGGGTCTACCTGTCCGCCACCGGGCGGGTCTACGTCCAGTAGCCCGCACCACGCCCTAGGAGCGCCCACGATGCCCGACGAGCCCACCTACCGCCGCACGCACACCCGCCAGCCCTACGTCTACGTCATCGGCGCCTGCGACGTGCCCGGCGCCAAGCAGACGGTGATGGACGTACACGCCGACCTGCGCGACGGCGCCCCCGACCTGCCCGACGCCCTCGTCGCCATGGGCGAGGCCGTCTGGCTCTCCGTCGCCGGGGGCGGCGGCTTCGACCCCGGGCGCAAGGCCCCGGAGGGCTTCGCCTACCGGATCGTCCGCCTGGAGACGCCCGACTACAACCGGATGGTGGCCCTCGCCAACGCCCGGGGCACCGAGGCCCTGCGGGCGGACGGGATGCGCGCCCGGGGCGACCTGCGCGTCCGCTACCTCCGCAAGGCCCGGATCACCCCCGAGGACCCCGACGCCTGGGACATCAGCCCCTGGCTCGCCCCCGACGAGCAGGGCGTCGACTTCGGCGCCGCCACCCTGCCCGCCGACGCCTTCCTGCCCCGCCACCGGCCGTTCGACCCCCGCGGCTACGACGGCCAGCACCGGCTCAACTAAGCCCAAGGAGAAGCCCATGCCCGAGGACGAGCCCACCAGCCCGCTGCTGCTCCTGCTGCGCCTCACCCGCACCCTGGGCGCCGACGCCCGGACGCGGACGGGGCTGGCCCTGGGAGCCCTGCTCCAGGCCGCCAGCGAGCACTTGGAGCGGCAGAGCCTCGACCTCCGCGCCCTCGACAACGTCCAGCAGGCGACGATGGAGCGCGCCCTGGGGGACTGGCACGACCTGGTCTACCGCGCCGCGATGGCCTTCACCCCGGAGCAACTGCTGACGGCGCTGGCCGAGGCCCTCGACCCCGACGCGCCCCACAACGACTAGGAGGAACCCGATGCCCGTCTACAGCGCCATCGTCGACGTGGTCGTCCACCGCAGCTACACCGTGATCCTGGAGACGGAGGACGCCTTCACCGAGGCCCAGGCGGAAGCGCAGATCAGGAGCCTGGCCCAGGACCTCGACCAGCGCCGGCTGGAGGCCCTGTGCGACGCCGCCCCCACGAAGAACCAGATGGACAACGTCTACACCGAGGTCGTCGCCGTCCGGGAGGTCGAGGAGGAGGAGCCCGACGAGGAGGAGGTCGTCCTCGACCGCATCAAGGCCGAGGACAGCGAGGACCGCGCCTGGGGAGAGTTCGCCGCCGCCGACCCGGAGGGCGCCCTGGAGGAGGCCCTCGACCTGGCCGACCGCGAGGACGAGCAGCAGCGCGAGGACGAGCAGCGCCAGCGGGAGATCGAGGAGGGCCGGCTGTGAGCAAGGACCGACCCGACGACCGGCAGTTGAGCGCCTGGGAATCCTCGGCGGAGCAGGTGCTGGAGGGCGTCACCGGCTACGCCCTCAGCAGCCTCAGCAAGCACGACTACGCCCGCCGCGTCCTGGCCCTGGTCGGCGAGGTCCGGCGCCTGCAGGCGGAGCGCGACGAGGCCCGGGCCTCCGCCCAGCGGGCGTGGGCGCGGGTCGAGGCCGTCCACGAGGCCCTGGAGGGGGGCCGGGCCTGATGGACTTCCTCGGCACCCTCGTCACCCTCCTCCTCGTCGTCCTCCTGGCCTTCCCCGTCGTGGCCTACCCCCAGATGGCGATCCTCACCTTCCTCTACGACGCCGTCGCCTGGCTGTGGGGGCGCCTGCGCGGCGCTCCCCCGGCCCGCTTCACCGACGAGCCGTGGCTCAGCTACCCCGGCGCCGTCTTCCTCCTGGCCGCCGTCGCCTTCTACGCGCTCGCCCTGGCGGTGCTGCCCAGCTATTGACGCCTTGTCCACGTCTGTGGTAGGCTCTGTGGGACGGGGTCGCACGGCCCCGATCACGACCCGGGAGGACCTTCCCCGATGCCCCACCACCTGCACCCCGACGCCGTCTTCGGCCCCGGCGGGCTCTTCGCCCGGGCCAACCCCCGCTACGAGACGCGCCCGGCCCAACTCCGCTTCGCGG